>OBJP01000012.1_pt1 | contig 177427 bp, 139 predicted proteins | sample 1519821 | NCBI WGS metagenome assembly OBJP01 (sample SAMN04209218, study PRJEB22552) | human gut metagenome | biome: gut; material: feces | host: Homo sapiens | place: USA: Oklahoma | reverse complement strand
AAGAAAAGGAACAATCGCCCACAAGGGGTTGACCGATTTAAAAGTGTACATAGAAAATGCCACCCGAAACCTGTCAAAGTTTTTATGAGGGTGGTATTTCTATGCTTTAGCTTATCAGTGACAAATCAAATAAATGAATGTCAGTAGTGATAAAATGAACATTCCAAATGACATTAAGTCTTTAAAATCAAAATGTTTCATTAGCACCACCCCATTCTATGTATCATAAAATAGAGGTCAACCACCCTGTAACACGATTGTTCCTAAAAATTATTCTATCATTTATGACAAGAATTTACAATTGAGCAATTTCACAATAATTCATTTCACATATTCTTGGTAACTGCAACTATATTTTTTCACCTTAATAAATACTTATTTCAGATATAGCTGTATCCTCATATTTGGTTCCTGAATAGACATCCTCAATAATCAAAGAAATTGATTTACTAAATACTGGTTTATTAAAAACAATATCTTGAACATTATTTACATCGTCTAATTCATGCACTTCGTATGTTCCATCAGAAAAAGCAATCCCAATCTTTGCCGGTCTGGAATTTTTATTATACAATTCGTCGTTTTTCTGATATCCTGCATTAATCTTAATTCCATTTATCAAATATTCATCATCAAAACGAACGCTAACTGACTCTCTTATTCCTTGACCGGACATGCCTTCAACCCATGCTGTGGAAATATCACCGTCAATAAGCCTGTCTGCCGAGTGAGTCATATCGTATTCCGAAAGCTGTGATGTGGCAGAAATATACGATATATTCTCCATGCTAAAGGGTTGTGTCGTATCTGAAGATACAGTTTCTGTTACATAGGCATATTCAGCCTGAAACTCTTTTCCTTCCTGCTGCATTCCTGCTCCGTAGTGTAGTATCCCATCTTGATTTTTTATGGTAATGATAACAGCCTCTCCCTGTATATCAAATTTTACTGATAAAGTTTCTCCTGACCTCTGTCCCTGAACTTCATACTCTGTTTTACCGTCTTCCCACGTAAATACAAAATCTTCTACGGAAGCAGACGCCCCATAGTTGTACCATTCTCCCCAATAACATTGCTTTTTGTCTCCCACCGTACTTACTTGTAATTCTGCACGAAAGTCCCCATCCGAATATCTATACACACCATCTTTTAAAGTGCTTTCTGTCTGAGGAATATTTTCAGTATTAGTCTCAGAAGCGTCAACTCGTTTCCAGAATATTTTCGTTCCATCTCCAAATTGGTCAAAAGCAATCCTCGGAATGTCTCCCTCTTCCATATACAGTTCCAGCTCACCTGTATTCGGATCTCCTTCAGTTAAGTTCACCTTAATTGTTTCATTTTCTGCCTTGAAAGTTCCCAATCCATAGCACCACGCCACATAATATCCAAATGACCCATCTTCACTAAATATCATTTCAGGTCTGCTGCCCGTATAGGATGAACCATAAAACTCCCGCATACTCTTATTGTTATATTCCATAGTATATTCTGTATCAATTGTCCATTCACCAATTAAATCCTTTGCTGAAACAGACGAAAATTCAATCGGAGGTAACCCACCTGTATATGAATTCAAATATTCTTTATTGTTTTCTGGAAGAAATCCATATTTTAAGTCCTTATTGTTTTTGTTTGCTGTCTTTAACTTTATTAAAATATCTGCAATTTCAGCATTAATGGCTTTTTGTTGTTCTAATAAAGGTTCAATCTGTTCCTTTATTGCATCTCTTTTTCCTACTAAAGACGCAAGAGCAGACTCTCTGGTAATATAACAAGTCTTCATATACAAATAACAATACTGAGATACTTTATATAATTTCTCTGCTGTTAAGTCATTTACGTTGGCAAAGGCTTCATCTCGGCATTTTTGATAATTTGAAAACGTGTCAGATTGTAACACTGCCGAATACAATGCTAACTCAAATTTATCAGCACTTGCCAAACCATTTGAGGCAAACGGCCAATATGAAGAAAGCATATTCCAAACTGCTAATGCCATATTTCCTTGTGAACCTAATAAACCTCCGTCTTTAACAGCATCTTTTACCCAGCCACCTATATTCTCTTTGAAATATTTAAAAACAGAATATTCTGCCACATTACCTTTTAACTCTTTCAAAAAAGCCTTCATAGAATTTTTCATATCTTCAGATGCAACAGTTGTCTCCGTTGAATTTCGTAAAAAATTTTCTAAAGCCTTTACAGAAAATTCATCTTGATTGGCAAATTCTTCCCCATACTGAACTACCTCTATAATGGTAGGAAATACATCAAGAAGCGGTACATCAGCTGACATTTGTTTCTGTGTATCTAAAACAATTCCTACTGTATCTAAAAACCAGCTTTGTTTATCAAAAGCTTTTTCCAAAAGTGCATACGCTTTATTGTACAACCTGACATAAGAAGTATCTCCAGCTTCTATAAGTTTTTCTAGTTCTTCACATATTTCATTCCAATTGCCTACATCCGCATCTAGTTTTTGGGAATACTTAGAAAGAAGCCCTCCTAATTTTCCCTTTGAGCTAAACAAATTCTTATAAATAGAAGCCTGCTTTTTTAATGCTTCCAGTTCTCCATCAGACTCTGAACAAAGGAGTAAAGAAATATCTTTACCATATTTTTTATCATACGCCGAAGAACTCAAGCAAAATGACTGCAACAGTTGTAACCAAGAGTCCCCGTCAAAATCCAATATCCCCTGAAACTGATTTACAAGATGTGTAGCAATACCCAATGTTTGTATATCAAAATCTGTATAACCAAAATCTTTACCCCAGTCAAATAGATATGTAGAATTGTTTTTCATAATATCCATATAGATATCTACAATATTCTTTTCCGGCATATTGATTACAACAGTATCTTCTACTGTGAGCATACTACTATTTAAGAGTGTCAATACATACGCCATCGGAACCCATACACCTTGCTCATTGCGAATACTTGCAAATGGCGCTTCATAGTCATCTATAATTTCTGTAAAAACTTTGTTTCTTACTTTGACATCTCCATAAAAAAGTTGTACAAATTTATCAGGCAAAGCTTTGTTTTCACTATTGTAAATAGTGATTGCCTCATCATGGGATGTATTTAGCTGATAACCTAATCTTGGAATTAATTCTTCTGCATTAACATATAAATCATTCCCTTTTGTCATGACATGAAGAAGTTCGCATTCCCCTACTTTATCAGAAAACTCTACCTGTATCGTTCCATATTGTTCCTCATTTTCTGCTCTAACAAGAAACGCATCATTGAAAACAAGAAACAAACATAAAAATAAAGCAATTATTTTTTTCATTTCCATTCCTCTAGCATTTTTGCATATATTTCTTTATAACTCTCTAAAAGACCTCCGGTTATTGCATTAACAAATTCTTCTGTTCTGTAATTTGCAATAATTTTGCCATCTTTCTTCTCGTATGGTATAGAGACAACATATTCCTTCCTCTGTGTCTCTTTTATAAGCTTGTCCAATGAACTTTCCATTTCTGATGCAGATAACCTTTTATTTTCTTTTTCTAACGTATCAAAAAAGGTACTTAAATCCGGAGATGAAATTTCATATTGAATTTCTTTCCCTGTAATTCTTTTTACTTTAATAGAAATGTTTTTAAATATTTTTTCCAGAATACCTTCTTTTTGATTTTCATCCTCCATAGCAAGCTCTTGATATCCAAAAACAAGTTTATCTATTTTCTCTTTGTTTCCATTCTGAAATATTTCAACTACATTTTCTGCATATTCTTTCACTGATTTGCGCTCTTTGCTCAAAAAATATACTCCCAGTAATAAAATTGCCAGAATAAGAACAATCAGAACAATCCATATTTTCTTTTTTCCTGTTTTTCTCTTTTTTACAGGCTCTACATCTGCCTGTTTTTGTAGCAGAGCGCCGCACCCGCTACAAAACTTTGCATTATCAGGATTATCTTTTCCACATTTTAAACACTTCATTTTTTTTTCTTCCTATCTGTATTCAGCCACAATTCTCTCCATTGCTTTAATATCTTCATCATTTACAATCATATTAGGAATATCAATACACTCTTCATGAGTACGAATTATAATATCCTTCTCACTTTTATAAATTGTTTCAATAGAAGTATATGGAATTATTTTCGAATATCTCAAATTTTGCATTTCTACTCCGTTTCTTGTAAATACTAGTTTACATTTTGAAGCTATTTTTCTCTTTTTCAAAAATTCTTGTAAAAGACTAATTATAATGAACATTATAATAATCCCACCGAACATAAACTCTTCTTCTTTTAAAAATATCCCTAAAATAATTCCCAGTCCCACACAGAAAACAACTACAATTCCAGCTTTAAAACACTCGGTATATAACATTGCATAAGAATTCAACTCAAAAATTCCATATTTTCCATATCTATCTGTCAGTATTTCTATTATTTTTTGGTTCGTATCTACGCAAAAAATTTCCTGTCCGTTTCCCATAATTAAGTGTATTTCATCAATACCTCTTCGCCTTTTTGCCTTAATATCTCTGATAGTTCCAATAGGATATTCAATAGTTCTATTTTCACCATATCCCAAAAAACCGACTGTTTTACTATATACCTTCCCTATTATTTTTTCTCCGTCAAATTCCAAATATGTTCTTTTCATCTTATTTAAATATTGATATAAAAAAATACTCTCAAAAACAATTGCAAATCCATAAAAAAGTAAAAATATTTCATATATATCCGTATCTAAATATCTCCACATATTTACCAAAACACATGCACCAATCATTCCTCCTATCTGACTACATATATATTTACCTGACGCCCACAGCTTAATCCTACATTTTATTTTCAAATCACTTTTATTTTGCTTTGTTATTTCCTCGTTCTTTGTACCACAATAAGGACAGTAGTGACTACCTTCTTTGATTTCTTTTCCACATTTTAAACACTTCATTTTTATTGCCTCTCAAACTCTGCGTAATTACAACCATAGTCGTATAAAATCAGTGTATCTCCGTCTAATTTGTACTCTCCGCTATAATCCGTATTTGCATCTGTTAATCGAATACTGTCTTCTGAAATGTTATAAACTCCTGCATAATCATCATCACCTTTTATAACCATAAATTTTCCGTCATCCCAGAATTTCAACTCATAATCATATTCTACTTTTTCACCGTCTTTTCCTGTCAGCTTCCAATCTCCTGCAATTTTTTCCTCTACTGATTTTCCACATCCAATACAAAGCAAGCTCAAAACAGCTACCATACCCAATATCTTTATTTTTTTCATAATCCTGTTCTTCCTCACTTTCCTATTCCTAAATATAAGTCCACGCCGTTAGCAATTCCCTGAACCATTTTATTTCTATATTCCTCTGTTGCCATCAACTCGTCTTCCTGCGGATTTGTCATATATCCCATTTCTACAATCGTAACCGGTACTTGGCTCCAGTTGTTTCCGCTCATGGTATCGGTTTCCCATACACCGTCATTTTCACAACCTGTAGCTGTACACAATTCCTGAATGACACAGTCGGACAATTCTCTGGACTGCGCATAAAGTTGTGGCGCATAAGGATTATTGGGTGTTGTACAAATAGTCATTGCTCCCTCTGCTTGTGTGCTTTCCGAACCATTTGCATGAATTCTTAAAAATACATCTGCCTGCAACTGATTGGCAACTTCTGCTCTCTGTATACAACTAACAGGAACATCACTGCTTTCTCTTGTCATTGCTACTATGTAACCTCTGTTTTCCAGCTCCTCCTTTAATTTTTGTGACACTGCTAAGGTCAATTCATACTCCGGAATTCCTGTAATAGTTCCACTAGTTCCGATTGCATCTGCCGGTTTACGCTCTGATGCACCGGGTCCTATGGGTTCTGTTTCTCCTGTAATGACAGAAGAATGTCCGGGGTCAATCACAACTACTTTTCCATTTGTAGTTTGTGCAGGTTCTTCCGGTTGTTCCTGCACAGCTTCAACCTCCTCACCCTCTGTTTGTATATCTTCTTTTATATCCGCTTGTGTTTCTTCTGTTTCTTGTTCTTTCTCTTCTTTTTGTTGTTCTTCTTGTTGCTCTGCTTTATGTATATACACTGCATTTTTTTCATCTGATGGAGATTTTGTACAGCTTGTAAGCAGGAACATCATTCCCAAACAAAAAATTAGTATCTTTTTCGTCATTTTATTCTACCTTTACAAAACAATATGCCTCTGCAATTTCTTCCGGCAAACTAATTACTTCCTTCCCTGCTGCATCAATATAACTCCATGTATAGCTATCTTCTTCTGTGCTATCTGCTCGTTTCATTCCTACGGGAATTAATCCGTTTTCCGAAATACGGAAGCTATAACCAGCAATCCCTTTATATCCACCAATAACATCATATTGGCATGGAATTATTTCTTTTCCTTTTCCATCTATGAACCCCCATTTTCCTTCCTCATTTGCTATTGCTGCCAGACCATTTTCAAAAAACTCACTTACATCCTCATATTGACATGGTATTATTTCTTCTCCTACTTCATTTACAAATCCATATTTGCCTTCATTATTTTCTACAAACGCAAGCCCATTTTCTGAATAATCTCCCGCACCCTCATATCGGCATGGTATTACTTCTTCTCCTGCTTCGTTTACAAATCCATATTTGCCTTCATTATTTTCTACAAACGCAAGTCCATTTTCTGAATAATCTCCCACGCCCTCATATTGACATGGTATTACTTCTTCTCCTGCTTCATTTACAAATCCCCATTTTCCCTCGCTATTTTTTACCGCAAATGGAGCATTTTCACAAAGATAATCCACTTCCTCGTATTGGCATGGAACGATTTCTTCTCCTGCTTCATTTACAAATCCCCATTTTTCTTCTCTATCTTTTACCGCAAACCAATCACTTTTAGACCAATGTTCCACTTCCTCGTATTGGCATGGAACGACTTCTTCTCCCGCTTCATTTACAAATCCCCATTTCCCTTCATTATTTTTTACTTGTGCCATACCTTTTACAAACACATAAGCTTCACTATATTGATGTGGAATTACTACTTCTTCTTTTGCATTCATATATCCCCACTTACTATTTTCGTCTTTAATTCCTGCCAATCCATTTTCAGCAAAAGCTCCTACTTGCTCATATTTGCATGGTATTACTTCTTTCCCTACTTCATTTACAAATCCCCATTTCCCCTCACTATTTTTTACAGGAAATAAACCATTGCCTGAATATCCGTAAGCTTCTTCATACTGACATGAAATTATTTCTTCTCCTGCTTCATTTACAAATCCCCACTTGCCCTCACTATTTTTTACAGGACGCAAATTATCCTTACATCTCCCATCTGCTTCTTCATATTGACATGAAATTATTTCTTCACCTTTCTTATTTATATAACCATATTTACCATCTTTATTTTTTACTAATATTAAATCATTTTTTACATCCAATTCATTATATAGTCCATGGATCGAACAAACTTCATATTCACAAGGTAACACCCATTCTCCTGCTGCATTTATCAACCCTTCATTTCCATCTCTATTTTCGACAATAGCAAGATAATTTTCCGGTTCGCTTACCTTAACCTTATCCTCTTTCTTCTCGTTCTTTTCCTCTTTTACAGTAGTTACATGGTTTTTCTTTTCTTCTTGTTTCCCCCAATAACTATATGCAACTGCTGTCCCTATTCCTAATATCCCAATAATTCCTATCGTTGCTATGGCAATTTTTCTGCCTTTCTTCTTTCCCTTGGAAGGCTCTTCCCACAATATCGGCTCACCACACTTAGGGCAGAATTTTCCCTGCCCTTTCAATTCTGCTCCGCATTTCCTGCAATATCTTTTTTCTTCCATATATGTTTCCTCTTTCTCCATTTTTCCTTCCACATTATTGGTCTAACTGATATCCTGATGAAGATAATTTATATTCTGCATCTTTTAAAAACTCTGTATTTTTCTTTTCCGTATCAGATAACAAAGAAGCACTATAATTTGCATCAAAATCCTCAGCGCTGTATTTCCCTTCATACCACTGTTTACTATTAAAATAATTTTGAAGTTCCGGTGAGTCAAACATTCTTCCATGCCTTGCATAAATTTCATTTTTCGCATAATTTAATTCTTGAATGGAAAGCCCCTGAATGTCACTTTCTGTCAGCAATCTTTCTGCACTGCTTGGTAATATATATTCAGGCTCCTGTACAGGAGCTGTTTCTTCGGGTAGCTTCTCTTGTTCCTCTTGGTCTTGCTCTAACGTCTGTTCTTGAATATTTTCTTCTGTTTCCGGCTCGGCAAGTGACGGCACAATTTTTTTCTCAGTCTCTTCTAATGGTTCATTTTGTGTCTTGTCTTCTGTCTTTGCCTCTACTCGATTTCTAAATCCTCTTTCTGGCTTTTTCATAATGTCGGACTCTAAAAACAGCCAGCTTCCAATCCCCACTGCAATTAAAACTACTGCAATTACAGCTATGATTATAGGAAAAGCAAACTTTTTCTTAGCTGATACTTTATGTCCGCATACCGAGCAGAATACATCTCCTTTTTTCAATAGTGATTTACAATTTGGACATTTCATATTTTTCATTCTCCTCATCTAAAGTAACATTTCTTACTGTATGTAGAGCAGTTTCCATTCGCCTTCTTCTTTTGACATAAAAATACTCAGTCCTTTATTCTGTGATTTACTATCCTGTTTTGCTGTTACGTTCAAATCACACACCACAATTTCTTCTATCGTACTTATATCAAAATTTGAATATTTATACTCTATCTGGTCAAGTGTTTCTTTTATACTGTGATTAGACATTTTATATGTTTCATTTATTTCATAAGAAATTTTGTAATTATGACCGACAGAGGTTTCAAAGAACTCAAGAGTTTCACCAACTTTACTTTCAAAATAATCTTCGCCATAATTTTCTTCACCGTAATAGTAAATATTACTGGACAAAGAAACGAGCTTTTCAATATCATACGTTTCATAAGCTTTCATAACTTTCCGTAACAGTCCGTTGTACCCTGTGAATTTCAATACTACATTAACTGCGATAACTCCTATCAAAACCACCACAATTATTGCAGTAACTGCTTTAAATCTTCTTTTACTCTTTTTCTTCTTCTCCGGATTATCTACTCTTATCACGGGAGTTTTCATAGTTCCTTCAACAGGAGTTCCACACTGACCGCATACTCTTTGTCCTTCATCTAATTTTGCTCCGCAATTTCCACAAAAACCTGCCATTTCAAACACTCACCTTTCCTTTCTTTTTTTGCGCATCTTTAATGTAATAAACAAATCAATAATAAGAAGCAGCACACCGCTTCCAATTACGATATAAATCCATGTTCTTGTTTTTACTTCTTTGCCATATCCGTTTTCTTCTGCACTCAATTTCAAGTCATATTTTCCGTCTCCGTCTTCATCAATTTTAAGTACGCTTTCATCCGAGTCTGCTGCAACGGTATCAATCATCGTCTGCTTTGTAATCTTGATGTTCTCAAACTTACGAAAATCGCTGTATTCACCATTTTCATCCATAAACCCAATGGTATAATCCATTACACCATAACCGGTTCCCTCAATCTGGATATCATAGTCAGCTCCTTCCTTTAATCGTAAGATTTTGACTTTGTCCTCCTCGCCTTGAGAAGAGGTACTTTGACTTTCTTCAAAAGTCAATGTTCCAAACTTTGTTCTAAGCGCCGGATTTTTCTCAGAAGAATTTAACGTTTCTCCTTTATAAGTTACAGAAACGTCAACAGGGCATGCAATGCGAACATATATGTATTTCTGTCCATTAATCTGATCAGCTATATCTTCAAAGAAAAAAACTAAATCATCAGCATTCGCAACTTCATAGTGACATCCGTCACTGGCAATCTCTTCCATCAAGTATTGTGCCGAAGATTTTTTATCTCCCATATCTTCAAAAAATCCCAGCGTATAAAGATAAATACCACTATTTTTTAATTCATTTGCGTATGCAATCAGTTCTTCGCCTTCTTTTCCTTGGTTTGGTTCTCCATCGCTCATAAGAACAATCATTTTTTTCCTCGCCTGACTTTTGTCTAACATAGATTTTGCTTTTGCTAAACCGTCTCCGATGTTTGTACCTCCACCATCAGAAATACCCGTTACTATTTGTCTTAAATGATTTTTATTGACAGAAAAATCAGAAAGCTGTTCTGCTTTATCATCATAAGTAACTACACCAATGCTGGCATCTTCTTCAAGAATTGTATTAACAAACTTAACGGATGCCTTTTTTGTTTCTTCCAAAGGTGTTCCTGACATACTGCCGGATGTATCAAGAACTAAAACAATATCCCTCTCATCCGATGTGGTTCTGATTGGTTCTTCCAGCTCTTGATGAGAGTTCATATCAGTTGGTATATCTACGTCTTCTTTTACATTGAACATATTATTAAGAATGTTAAAGTATCTGGTCATTACATCAACTTGTCCGTTATACCAACTTTCGGTTATTTCATCTGGGTTTTTATCTGATAATATACCTGCATCATTTACCAGTAGTTGATAGATTAAATATTCTCCACGTGCATGGGTAGCCAGCAACATCTTATAGTAATCACACTTCATCTGAATATTTTCTAACGCTTTCGGAGAATTGTAATTTGAAGGCGTTTGAACTTTATAATTAGCTTTTACTATGGCATTTGCAACATCTGAAACAACTCTCATTTCTTGGTATCTGTTGAAAGTATTAGATGTGCCAAATCCAATGTTTCCAGCCAGCATTACCACACGAAAAGCAAATTTACCGGCCTCCAGTTTCGATAAGACCGAGCTAAACAACTCACTTCCACAATCAACAAACCATTTAACCGTATCATCTGTTTTATAAATATCTGTTTCTTTAAGAAGTGAAAAAGAAAGTTCTTTCATAAAAAATTTTGCATCATAACCGGCTATTGTTCCGGCAGTATTGCCTAAATACTCCAATCGCTTCTCAAGCAATATATCATTTGTTTTCAATAAGTCTTTTGCTACTTCACGTAATTCTTTATTTTTTGCATATTTTCTAACAGCATCAAGAAAGCCATTTGCCTGCACATAACTTTGAATTGTAATTTCGTAATATTTTGCTTCTTCAATATTTTCAATCAGAGTCTCTTTCCCATCCACAGCAGCAGAAATAATAGGAGAAATATCCTTTAATACTCCCTTCCAACCGATAAAAGAGTCTGCAATGTCGACGATATCACTAACGTAATCTGCTCCATTTTTCAAATCATCAAAACGGCTTTGTGTTTCAATCTGCTCTGCAAAATCCCCCTCTTGCATGGCAATTAAGTTTGCCAAAATCTCTGCATAATCCTTTTTGTCGGGAAATTCGCCAATTAGCTGTGAAGACTTATCAAGACTCCAACTTAGTGCCTTATCCTCCTCTATTCGTTTCATCATTTTCCAATATCCAACAGTAGAAGTATCTTCAAAAAGCGCTTTTAGCATCGGTTCTTGATTTGTATACTTTAAATAAATTAACTCTCTTTCTCCCTCTGTATAGTTCAATTCTTGCGCCTTTGCCAATACTATGGTAGGCATCAGTGAAGCAGAAATTACTAAGCAAAGTATAAAACAAGTCAATTTCTTCAACATCACTCCACCTCCGTCAAAGCATTTACCGCATTAACCAGTTCTTTTTCTATAATTTTGTCCACAATTTCATCTGAATGAATGACTGTCTCACCCTCTTCTACTGTAACTTTTACATCCTCTTCGTATTTTTTAGTGTCATATTTTCCTTTCTTTAGCGCATTCACAATATATCGCTCAGGATTCTTAGAATTGTAAGCAGCAATATATATATCTGCATAATTCGGTACTTCGATGGTAATCGTTGCAGTTCCCTCTGTCTCATTGTCCATAACAATGTCTTTTTCTTTGACTATAATACAGCTCCTGTTTATATCCTCAATGTTCTCCTCATTCTTTAAAAATTTTGAAATGTCAATCCTTCCTTTTAACTGTAAAAATGCTATACTTCCTATTATCACTCCTGCTAAAACAAGTATTACCACAAACAATCTCAGTAAAAACTTTCCTGTTCTTTTCTTTTTTTTCTTATTTGTTTGCTCCATTTTCTCCGCATCACAGTTTGGACATAAACCTGTAACCTCATCTAATTTTGTTCCGCATTTTCCGCAAAACTTTGCCATATCTTTCCCCTCTGTCTAAATTTATAATTACTGTAAGCCTTTGTAGCAATCATCACATACAAACACCATTGTTCCGATAAGATTTTCATAATGCCTATCGGCTTTTTCTCCGCACAATTTACATGTCTTACTACACTTTCTACATACATAGGCATAAGAACCATCCGATGTTTTGTATGCTATGGATGGTCTATTTGAACACCAATCACAAGGCTTATCAACTGTAACCACAAATCGGCTGATTATCCACCCGCCTATTACAAACACAATAGCCCCTATGGCGATTTTTTTCCACAATTTGTGTTTGGAAGCTTTAGGGGTATCGCTATCCCTCTGTTCCCTCTCCTTTTTTTCAGTTTCGATAATTGCACCACATTTAGCACAATATTTTCCTCCATTTAACGGTGCTCCACATTTTCCGCAAAAATCCATTTTCTTTTTTCTCCTCTCCATATAACTAAAATAGTTAAAGTTTATTCCCACATTCGGTACAAAAAGCTGCATCATCTTCCACTTTAGCACCACAAACCGGACATACTTTATCTTCAACTTTCTCATTAACCATCATAGGTTCGTCAACTTTTTCAGACGTCACCAGTTGAACCATAGGTTTCCCACAGGACGTACAGAAACGTGCTTCTTTTTTTACCATAGCACCGCAGCCTTCACAGCGTACCAACTCCTCCGTATTTGTCTGTTGAACTTTAGGCATCGGTGCACCACAAGAACTGCAAAAGGCAACACCTGCCTGCACTTCAGCTCCACACTGTTCACAACACGCAACGCCTTTGATATCTTGTACTTGTTGCTTGTAACTTTTAATTTTTTCATCTGCCTCCCCTATTGTAGTAATCATACCTGCAAATTCTTCCTCATAGTCATGAGAGTGCATAGCCACATATAATTTTCCTATCTGATAATAAGTATTATTGATTTTTGTCTCCTCTTCTGAAATCATTGAATTAAGTTTTGCAATATCAGACATTTCCTTTGCTTTCTGCATTGCCTTTACTGTTGTTTCAGATGCTTTTTGACTAAGATTATCCCAAAATGCCATTTTAGTTCCCTCCTAAGTATAATTTTCTCTATATAGTGTATTACCCACATATAAGGGCTTCAATATGTGCTACTCATTGTGCCTTACTTTTTTGTCGTAAAATATTGCAGTGTCCCAGAAGTATTTGTATAATTCTATTGTTTATTGTAATATTTAAGGAGGAATAAAATATGTCAGAGTTCAGCGAATACTGCCGACATCTTTTAGCCAACAGCGGAAGCAATGTTTATCAAATTGCAAACCATTCTTCTCTGGACAGAACTTCTATCCAAAGAATGATTAGAGGTGAACGACTTCCCAGCCGCAAATTTGTAAAGGATTTTTGTTCTTATCTCAGGATTAATCCTATTCAGCAAGAAGAAGTATTAAAGTTATATGATATAGAGAAAATTGGAAAAACAGAATATTTAAAGCGATGCTATATTAAAGATTTGATAGAACGACTTTCATTCTTAGAAAATGACAATTCGGATACGCTTTCCGGTTCAGAAGATTTTTCTAATGCCTTTTCTATAACGCCTTGTGTAGAAAATAAAATTTTCTTTACATTGCAAAAAGAATTAGAAACAAATACAAACCCCGAAATTCTCCTGAATGTTCCGACATCGTACCGTTACATTTTCTTTGTATTAAAGAAGCTTTTTTCACAGTTTAGCGGACACGCAGATATTAAGCATTTAATCACTTTAAACAGCAATCCGTCAAACTCTTTACATCCTTGTCAAAATCTTGAAATTATGTCTGATGTTTTGCCAACCATACAATTATTAAAAGACATTTATCATCCTTCTTATTTATACAGTAATATAACCTGCGATGATGAAAAGCTTATGGTAATGCCCTATTACATAATTACTTCGCAAAATGTCCTGATAATTTCTTCAGATTTTAAAAGTGCTGTTTTGTATCATTCTTGGGATATTGTTAAAGAATATCGAGATGAATTTTATCGAATTTTTCAGATGGCAAAACCGTTTATGGAATATGCAGATAATCCTATTTGCATTATGAAAGCATTGGAAAAAAATTATATGGATTTTGGGCTTCCTTCTCACACATTGGAATTTCATCCGTGCTTGTTTTTTATGAATGTACATTTTAATTCTGAAAAAGACTCGTTTAGTGAACTTCCAAATGCAGCAGAATATATTGATGCACTTCAAAAAATGTATAAAGTAGTTGCTGCCTCTACCCCCCTCCCCAGAAAAATGAAGAACACGGTTTCTTTCTTTTCCGAAGAGGGACTAAATATGTTTTGTCAAACCGGAAAATGTTTTGGACAGTATAAAAATTTAAAAACCGGATTTTCAGCTATCGAAAGAAAATCCATGATGCAAAATTACTTTCACCATAAAAAAGAAGGCGATTTTACCCCACATATTTTAAAACCGGAATTTAAGCTTCCGACTTATTTGAACATAGAATTGCATGATATCCATACCTTGACTATATTTATTATAAAAGAAAACTTCCAATTTTCTTTTATACAAATAAATGAGTCCAGTTTATGTAATGCTTTCTACTCTTTCTTTGAATATCTGGCAAGTTCAGATTTCGTTTATACAAAAAAAGAGGAAGACATTATTTTTCAAAATGCCTTTTCCTCCATTTCCTAATCAAGCAAAAAATAATTGCAATTTCCTTTTTTCTATTCTATAATAAAGAAAAGGAACAATCGCCCACAAGGGGTTGACCGATTTAAAAGTGTACATAGAAAATGCCACCCGAAACCTGTCAAAGTTTTTATGAGGGTGGTATTTCTATGCTTTAGCTTATCAGTGACAAATCAAATAAATGAATGTCAGTAGTGATAAAATGAACATTCCAAATGACATTAAGTCTTTAAAATCAAAATGTTTCATTAGCACCACCCCATTCTATGTATCATAAAATAGAGGTCAACCACCCTGTAACACGATTGTTCCTAAAATTATTCTATCATTTATGACAGGAATTTACAATTAGGCAATTTCACCCATCAAATTCCCTTTTTATAAAGTACGAAAGAGTATACCATCGGTACAACTGCAATTAAAATAATTACCACAAACAGCACTTCTGTCATCTTGAAAAATCCATTGATACAAAACAGAATACCGCCGATAATAAACAGCCATGAAGACATACGGTGTGTTTTATTCCAGTTTGCTTCGCTGCTTAAAGTCCATGGAATTTTAATTCCAACCGTGTAATTCTGTTTGATTTTGTGCATATAATTTCCAATACCTATAAATACAATTCCCATGAGGAAATTGACTATCATTCCAATATCCACAGAATATCCAAGGGCAATGGTATAAGTTGACATCATAACAATTAAGGAAATAATCGGTACGAGCCACAATATAAAAGCAAACATCTTTTTATTAATGTTTTTCTTTTTGGGATCATTTGATGTAATCAAAAAGCAAAACCACTGTAATGCCAGCATTAAGAGAGGCATTCCAAAAACTGTCATAGGTTTACTGCTCCAGCCATTCGCCTGATTATCTGCTCCAAAATGGGTTGCAATTTCATTTGGAAGTTTATCCCACAAAATAACTCCCACAACAACAGGAATTAGCATCATAATTGATGTTATTATCATAATTCCTTTATATTCACTTTTCTTCATCATTTTCATCTTCCTTTCTTAGCTGCGCTAGCCATGCCATAATTTCTTCTACCACAGATGTATTCAAATCGTAATAAATAAAGTTTTTTTCTTTTTCTTCCCACACCAGTCCTGCTTTCTTCAAAACATTTAAGTGATTGGAAATTGTTGCGCTGGTTATATCAAAGTGACTGGCAATTTCTCCTGCAGACATCCTTCCTTTCTTGAGCATTTGTAAGATTTCCCTCCTTACGGGATTTGATAACGCTTTAAACGTATCCGCAAAACTCATTCTCTCACCTCTCCTTCTTGTATCTATTTAGAGAATATTCTAATTAGATGTTTTTCTAAATAGTAGCAGATTTTTTTCATTCTGTCAATAGAAATCGTAAACCTAAAAAGAGCCATCATATTATTTCTAATATGATAGCCCTTCCTATCTCATTTCTTATGCACTTACTTTTCCAAGTCCCATTTCCTGACCGATATTTAAAATGTGGTCGCCAATTCGTTCAAAGTCTGTAAGCATCTCTGCATAAATGATACAGCCTTCTTCTGAACAAGTTCCTTTCTGCATACGAATTAACTGTTTCTTTCTGTATTCCTCTGTCATATCATCAATTTTCTGCTCGATATCTTCGATGGCTTTTACGTTTTCCATTGTATTGTCTTTAATCTGACCTAAGAAATCCAATGCTTTACCACAGATATCACGCATTTCGTCAATTTCCTCTTTTACCTCATTTGAGAAGGAAATCCCCTGACTTTCAATCAGATTTGTATATTCGCAAATATTCATGGCATGGTCGCCAATTCTTTCCACGTTACCGCAAACCTTAAACAATGCGCTGATGTACTGAGAGTCATCCGGATTGCTTTCATTTACCAGAACCTTGGAAATATATTTTGAAATTTCCTTATTCAGATAATCGATGTAATCTTCACGCTCTCTTACCTCTTCTAAAAGCTCTTTCTTTCCTTCCTTCACGCAGCGGAAGCTACTGTCCACATTCTCTTTTGCCATATCAATCATACGATGTAATTCGTTTTTAATACCTGTCAGCGCAATAGCGGAAAGACCAATCTGTGTGTCTCTTTTTGTTTCCATTGGATGAATAAATTCCATGTGCATAACGCCGTCCAGCTCTTCCTTTTTCTCCGGAAGAATTTTCACTGCCAGTTTTGCAAGATATGTTCCAAATGGAATTAACAATAAGGTTGTCGCAATGTTAAATAATGTGTGCATATTTGCAATCTGCGCAGATACATTACCCGGTGTAAAGCTTTCTACCAGAGATGTCAGCGGTGTCAGCAGACATACAATTGTAAAGATTGTTGTACCGATAATGTTAAATAACAGGTGAATAACTGTTGTACGTTTTGCGTTTCTGCTTGTACCGATTGCCGCTAATACAGCAGTAATACAAGTACCGATGTTCTGTCCGAACAATACAAACACTGCATTTGGTAGTCCAATCAAGCCACTGGATGCAAGAGCCTGTAAAATACCTACTGATGCGGATGAGGACTGAATAAGTGCTGTAAAAATCATACCTGCTAAAATTCCTAATACCGGATTAGAGAATTTTGTCATAAGAGAAACAAAAGCTTCAGATTCTCTTAAAGGCATCATTGCACCGCTCATCATTTCCATACCGATAAACAGAATACCAAGACCTGCTACAATTAAACCATAGTGATGTACTTGCTGTTTCTTAACAAAAACAATTGCTGCAACACCACAAAAAGCAAATAACGGTGCCAGTGCTCCAATATCAAGAGCAATGAGCTGTCCTGTTATGGTTGTACCAATATTAGCACCCATAATAATCCAAACAGCCTGCTTTAATGTCATCATTCCAGAATTAACAAATCCAACTACCATAACTGTTGTTGCGGATGAAGACTGAATAACAGCCGTAATACCTGCACCTACCAAAACTCCTAAAAAACGATTTGCTGTAAGCTTCTCTAAAATCTGTTTCATACGGTTTCCTGCTGCTGCCTCTAAACCGTTGCTCATCATCTGCATTCCATAAAGAAATAATGCCAGACCGCCTAAAAGGCTGAAAAAATCTGTAATTTTCACTTTGTTCCTCCCATTTTGTCTTAACAAATTTTTTATTCTTTTTTTAAGCTTTCCTTACATTTATACCTTTTATAAAAGAATACTGCAAGACATTGAACAAAGATTTTACATTGTTTTACATAGATTTAACATAAGAACAAATTATGCGCCCATTCCGATAAATACCCCAAGCACATAAGGAATTAACCAAATCATCCATACCACAATACTAAATTTGTGGAAATTCTCCAGCTTTTTGCGTTCCTGTCCTTTGAATACAACAGTTGCCCATATTGCGTGAAATAACATGAGAATAATTGCCAATGCACCTGTAATTCCATGAGGACTTAAAAGACTGGCCCCTTTTGCCATAGAGGACATAATCGTTGTTCCTATGGTATCAAAAACAAGTCCCATCCAAAAAATAATCAAATGTGGCTTTTTCAAAATACCACTTTTTCTCTCTGAAAATACACCGATTGTATAAAATACCAGTGCCAATGTAATTGTTATAATTGCCATAATTAATTTTGTGCTCATTTTTCTACCTCCTTAAATTGAACATTGTTCATTATAGTTTCCATCCCTCCTATTGTCAATATCTTTTTAATTATTTTTATTGACTTATTTTTTAAAAAGGCATATAATGAACATTGTTCAAGTAAAAAGAGTACAAAATGCAAGGAGTTTCTATATATGAATACAAATAATACATTACATGATAAAATTCTTGCCGCCAGCAAAGAAATTGCTGCTGACAAAGGATTTCAGGCTATCAATATCAGAGCCGTGGCTTCGAAAGCTGAAATTTCTGTGGGCTCTGTATATAACTATTTTCCGGACAAATCCGCTTTATTACAGGCTACTATTGCGGATATCTGGTGTGATGTCTTCCATCGAACGGGACAGTGCACTGCTTTAAGCTCTTTTCACGACTGTCTGCTTTGGCTTATTGTTTCCATTGACAAATGCAGCTGCCAGTATCCGGACTTCTTTGCTTCTCACGCCGTCTGCTTTCAAAAAACAGACAGCATAGAAGAAAGCCGTGAAAAAATGAGCGAATATCTGGAGCATATTCACAAAGGAATGAAACTTATTCTGCAAAAAGATAAAAAAATAAAAGCCGGTATATTTTCCGAGACTTTTACAGAAGATGATTTTATTGATTTTATATTCTCCAATATTATTTCCGGATTAAGCGGAAAAGACAAATCCTGTTCCTTTCTGCTGAAGCTCACGGATAAATTATTGTATGACTAAGGAGGTTCTATGATTTCCAAAAAATATTTATTGTTTCTTGCCGGAATTGTATGGTCTATTGCCGGCTATAACGTACTTCATATTGGTTTACAGGCTTATGCGGGTTATTTGTCACCTGTCTTGTTTTTCGGCTCTGCTCTGGTGTTTCTGTTCTTCCAGTTTATGATATTCGGCAGACTGGTGAAAAAACATACGAAACGTATTCAGGGCTATCAGGAAGAAAAAAAGTGGTTCTGGAATTTTTTTGATTTAAAATCCTTTCTGATTATGGCATTTATGATAACAGGAGGAATTCTCATTCGCAGCCTGAGCCTGTGTCCGGAATGGTTCATTGCCTTCTTTTACACGGGACTGGGAACATCCCTGTTTCTTGCAGGACTTACCTTCTTTTATCAGTTCTTTCACTTGCGCACCACAATTTAAGATACAATCAAAAAAGGAGATGCACATTAAGTAATGCTCAGAACTATTTATACAATTTTAACAAATTTGTTGAGCACGCTTTGAGATTACAAGCTCAAAGTGAACGCAAACTGAGTTTAAAATGTATAAATATTTCCGGATATACACTTAATATACATCTCCTTTTTTCTTATATAATCATGGTAATTACACGGAACACAAACAGTGCACATACCACGTACATAATCGGATGAATTTTCTTAATCTGACCTGTACATACTTTAATACCAAACCATGCCAGCATACCGAACATAATTCCGTTTGCAATAGAATATGTAAGCGGCATGATTAAAAATGCCAGATATCCGCCTACGCAGTCTGCGGTATCTCCTTCAAAGTGCATCTTTTTAATAGATGACGCCATGAAAAATCCTACAATAATCAGCGCCGGAGCTGTTGCAAATCCCGGAATTGCAAGGAAAATCGGTGACAGAAACAGGGAAACTAAGAACATAAATCCTGTTGTCATAGCTGTAAGACCTGTCTTTCCGCCTTCTACAACGCCTGCACTGGACTCTACAAAGCTTGTAATGGTAGAAGTACCCATCATAGAACCTGCTACTGTACCTACCGCATCTGCCATAAGCACACGTCCTACACGGGGAAGTTTGCCGTCTTTGTCCAGAAGGTTTGCTTTATCGGCAACGCCGATAACTGTTCCGATTGTATCAAACATATCTACAAATAAGAATGAAAATACAATAATTACAAACTGTGATAAGTTTTCTCCAATCCAGCCAAAGTCAAATTTAAAGAATGTCGGTGCAATGGATTTTGGAATAAAGGAAGATGCTGTAAAAGACGGAATTAAAGAAAGAGCTCCCGCTTCCGGATTTACTACATACCATCCTATCATTTCTGCGCCAATACCTAAAACCCAAGTAATGAGAATTCCCCACAAAATATATCCCTTCACCTGAAAATGATACATCACCGCAGTAATCAATACACCAATCAGACACAACGCCACTCCCGGTTCAGAAAAGTCGCCTAATTTTACCAAAGTAGACTCATCTGCTACCACAATGCCTGCGCCCTGAAGTCCGAGAAATGCAATAAATAAACCAATACCTGCCGTAATACCGTATTTCAGGTTTGCAGGAATTGCATTTACAATGCTTTCACGCACTTTAAAGAAAGATAAAAGGATAAAGATAATTCCTTCTACTAAAACGGCTGCAAGCGCCACCTTCCAAGGCTCGTCCATTCCCTTTAAATCGCCGCCGCATACGGTAAATGCAAAATAGGCATTCAAGCCCATCCCTGCGGAAAGGGCAATGGGATAGTTTGCCCAAAAGGCCATAATGAAAGTTGCCAGAGCAGACGCCAATGCTGTTGCTGTAAAGACCGCACCGGAGTCCATACCACATACAGGATTTCCCAGCAAGCTTGGGTTTACAGCCAGAATATACGCCATGGTAAGGAATGTTGTCATACCGGCCATAATCTCTGTTTTCACAGTGGTATTATGCTCCTTCAGTTTAAAAAATTTCTCCATGTTTTTCCTCCTAAAATATGAAATGCTGCAACCTCTCCATTCTATTAGGAAAAACAACTTTCGTCAAGCAATCTGAACGATTTAACGAATTATTAGGCTTTTTGTCAAAAAACTCCTTGTATAAAAATTTCTATTCCTATCAATAACAAAATAACTCCGCCAAAAATCTGAGATTTTCCGGAAAGCTTTGTTCCGAATTTGCGCCCAATCCGAATACCGGCTGCACAAATAACGAAAGTAACTGCTGCAATCACAGCTACTGCCAAAAGCATCATTCCCCAGTTATATTCTGCGATGGTAAATCCCACAGATAAAGCGTCAATGGAAGTAGCAATTCCCTGTATCATAATTTCCGTTGCTCCCACAGTCTTTGCCTGTTGTGTGTCACCATCCTCATGGCGCCCTTCAAAAATCATTTTTCCACCGATATATGCCAGCAAAATTAGAGCTATCCACGGGATACACTTCTCAAAAGCTGTAAAATACTGAACAATGGTATGCACGCACAGCCATCCAAGAAAAGGCATTACTCCCTGAAATACTGCAAAAACTCCTGCCATGCCGTACATCTTAGTTTTCTTCATTCTAGGCTCACTCAATCCATTTGCCATAGAAACAGAAAAAGCATCCATGGCAAGCCCTACTCCCAACATTGTATTGTTCAGTAAAAACGATATCATGTTCTTCCTCCTGTTGTAAAAATAATTTTTCGATTTCCTAAAAAAGACTCAAGTACAGCGCTTTTGCTATACTCGAGTCTTCTAAATGCTTTGCTTATTCAATAAAAAAGACGCATGTATAGCCTGACGGTTACACATGAGTCTTGCAATTTAAAGCAAGCCAGACTATAAGTCAGTATGTTGACTTGCTGCGTTTTCTTACGCCTGCTACTCCCTCAAGGAAATCACTTTCCACATTATAAGCTTTTTCCTTGAAAGAAACAAGGCTTTTTTACAATACAATTCCTGTTAATTCAATGAGAATTCCCCAGAAAACACTGACTCCATAAAGCAAAGCCGCAATCTGTAAATTTTCTTTTACATTTCTGTTGCTCTTAAACAACACCAGAATTCCCACGCCTGCCCCGGCAAGTAAGCCTGCTATCAGCTGTCCCACGCCCAGAATACCGCCTAAATACATCTGGGTAATAATCACAGACGCAGCACAGTTTGGTATCATTCCGATAAGCGCTGCCAGAAATACCCCTATAATCGGCTGGCGGCTTATCAGCCCTCCAATTCTGTCTGCTCCGATACTTTCCACACAAAATCCAATGGCTGCGGAAACCAGAAAAATAAACAATACAATCTGCAAGGTATGCCAAAGAGCTGATTTTAAAATACTTCCCTGCTCACAGTGACAGTGCTCACTTTCGCACAAGTCATGAATATCCTTTTCATGATGGTCGTGATGACTATGAGGACTTTTCTCATATTTTCGCCACAAAAAATCAATACTGAAACCAGATACGATACCAATTCCCACTTTCATGGCAAGAACCTTGAAAATCACACTCAGGCTAACTGCTTCTGATATAAAAATCGGAAGCATTTCATCTGATGTAGAAAGAAAAATTGCCAAAAGCGTTCCCAGAGATATAACCCCGCCTGCATAAAAACCTGAAGCTGCTGCTGAAAACCCACACTGAGGAAATGCTCCCAGAACACCTCCCATAAAAGGGCCGAATTTGCCGGCTTTTTTTATCATATTTTTTGATTTTTCTTTTGTTTTATGTTCAAGGTACTCCATTAAGAAATACGTCAGAAACAAAAAAGGAATCAATTTTACTGTATCCAGCAAAGCATCTAATAATACATCCACAATCATGGTAAAAACTCCTTACTCTAAAACTTTAACTACAGAGTTTGAATTTACCACAAATCCTGTGAAAATACAACCCTCCCCTTTATTCCAGCATAATTTTAATAATTTCTTCATTAGTTCCCTTCATTCCGTCTTTGCCTAATCTGCCTACACTTTTCAGGGTATCTTCAATGCCTTTCTTTACAATTCCGTCACCACCATAGAACTGTTGTCCCTGCATATACATATTATAACCTAAAATTCCTGCTTCAACGGCAAATGCGATTTTCCCTGCGCAAGACGCCTTTGCTCCATCACAAATAATTCCCGATACAATTGCCAAAGCATTTACTACTGTATGAATAACCGCTTCATAATCACCGCCTGACAAATACGCAATTCCTGCTCCTGCTGCTGCTCCTGCGTTTACAGCACCACAATATGCAGAAAGCCTTCCTATAGGTGTTCTCTGATGAATAGCAGTTAAATTAGACAACGCCAGAGCACGATATAACTGCTCATCTGTGGCTTTCAGTTCTTTTGCATAAGTAATTACAGGCACAGAAACCGTAATTCCCTGATTTCCACTTCCTGAGTTAATAATAACCGGCAATTCACAACCATTCATTCTGGCATCGGAACCGGCTGCTGCCATAGCTGCTGCTCTGGCTTTTAGGCTGTTTGCATCACTGGAAAGAATAACTTTTCCAATATTTGCCCCGTAATCTGCCTGTAACCCTTCTTCTGCAATAGCCATATTATATGCAATCTGTCTGTCCAAAATATCTTTTATATCAACTAGCTCCACATGGTTAATATAATCCCAGATATCTTTCATATTCAACAATTCATACTTCGCTGTATCAGAAGGCATATCATTTAAGCAGTCTGAGCTTTTCAAAACCTGATGATTATGCTCCACCAAAACTACGTTTGTGTGGGAATTAATAATATGTACCTTTGCATAATCCTCTCCTTTATACAGAGTAATTACAATATCGAAAATAATCCCCTCATCAAGATGCTCAACGACAATTTCTTTCTCCTGCATAAATTTCTCAATATTTTTTATATCATCTTTTGAAACATCTGCAATAACTTCCAACTCTTTATCTGGGTTTCCTGCAACAATTCCCGCTGAAACTGCTGCCGGAATTCCCTTTAAATGACCTGTATTTGGCACAATCACAGACTTCACATTTTTAATGATACTTCCGCTTGTCTGGACCAAAACTTTATCCGGAAGGTCGTTTAATTCTCTCCTTGCTATTGCTGCCGCATAGGCCAACGCAATCGGTTCTGTACAGCCCATTGCTGCCATCAGCTCTTCTTTTAAAATTTCTGTATATGCACTATAGATTTCTTTCTTCTGTTCCATATTCTGCTTCCTTTGCTTTCATTCATGTTTTTTATTATTCTACCATGATTTTCTGCAACTGACTATTACATCTCGCCTATCTTTAATCTATGATTTCTTCTTCATAGTGCAAAATTTCCTTTGTAACAGCATCTACTTCCACGTCAATTTCCTTGCTGCCGTCACGTATTTCAATCTCATATCGAACATTTCCATCGTCTGTATCCAACTCACATTTTACTACACTACCTGCTCCGCTTCGTGCCAGCGCTGCTTCCTTTGCTTCATCTTCTGTAATAATTTCTTCGCTGTTCTGTGGCTGTGAGCTCTCTTGTGAAGGTTCTTCTGATGGCTGAGGAACAGTTCTCAATCGACTATCCTCCAACTCACTTTTTAAAACCTCTCCTGTATTTCCATCAATTTCTACATCACACCGGTTCGGTCCATTATCAATAATAAATTCATATACTACCTTACCGTCATCTTCGTCTTTATTAGACTGTATGATATCTCCCTGAAACTCTTTTAATGCTGCCTCTTTTGCTTCTTCCATTGAAATTTTTGCTTCCTTTGTCCCACATCCGCAAAGCAATGTCACTGCAAGTAATCCTAATGCTAATTTCTTCATATCTGATTTCCTCCTCATCATTACTGATTTTTCTCTACTATAATTATTGTGCCCTTTATAAATTTCCCTATAACTGGTTTATGCTGTTCTCTCTTTCTAAATTCAACAGATATCTTTTTGCCTCTACTCCACAGGCAAAACCGGAAATATCCCCATTTTTGCGAATAACTCTGTGACATGGAACAACAATCATAATAGGATTTCTGCCATTTGCCTGTCCAATTGCCCGAACTGCTTTTTTATTGCCTATGGCAACGGCAATATCCTCATAACTTCTTGTTTCTCCATAAGGAATTTTCTGTAATTCTCTCCAGACTGCCTTTTGAAATGCGGTTCCTTTACTATCTACAGGCAAATCAAAAATTTTTCGCTTACCGGCAAAATACTCGTTTAGCTGATGATATACTTCATGCAAAAAGTCCGAATGATACTCAAAGTTTCGACTTTGCAAAATTCCCCTATCCTGATTGTCTAAATATAAACGTGTCAACTGATTATCCTGCTCGCAAATCGTTAAAAATCCAATAGGACTCTGGAAACTATAACTGTTTTCCATGTTTTCACCACCTATTTTATTTTATGGTGCTATTTTACCATATTTTTATCTTCTTATCCTTTTCTGCTGTCTAAAATCTCTTTTATAGTTTTTTCGCTCTCTTCTAATTCCTCTGCAATCTCAGCTATCGTTTTCCCTTTTCTTAATTTTTTCTCTGCAAGTTTCAAAAGCATATCACGCTCTCCTGCTTTTTTTCCTTCTTTTCTCCCTTCTTCCCAAGCCTCTTCTCTTTCCTGCTTTATATGCTTTTCCTGGTCATATTCAAATATGCTCATATTTTTTGCCTCCGCTCGATTTTTTTCCAGAAATTCTTTGAGAATTCCTTCCTGAATACACTCCTCTATGGCTCTCTCAACTGCTTCTTCCAGTTCCATCACTTCTGCGTATTCTCTCACTCTTGCAGTATATTCCGCATATTCCCACAGAGTATGGCTCATCTCCATCAGCTCTTTATTATGTCCACTATTCACATTAAGCATCACTGCTTCCAGTTCCAAACTGCATTCCTCTTTTATAGTATACAAATCGGATAATTTTAATATCTGTCTATCCGGCTGTTCCACCTTCCCGTTATAAAAAATCACAAAACGTGGCGGTGGCAGTTCTATAGGTTTTGTCCCATATAAATTAGCTTCTCTGGTCATAGACGAATATAGCGCAGAAATATAAAGCAGAAATCGAAGGGGTAAATTAGGACTATATGTAGACTGATGCTCATATAACGATAATCGAGCATCTATAAGAAACGAAATATCATTTCTCATAGCCATATAGATAGCGTTTTCTAGCGTATTAATCTCCAACATTTCCGGATTAGTGTAATGTTTACCGCTAATTGCATTATAAAGCTCCAATAAATGCTCCTTGTCTTCAAACAGCATAGCAAAGATAGTCGCTTTGTATGTTCTGTTCGGAATACTGTCTAATGTTTTCATAAAATCACTTCCTCCTTTTTATGTTCGCAGGAGATTTTCTGAAATCATTCATTTCCAGCTTTTTCCTTACATGTCTGAATCGTCATTTATAATACACATTCAAAAATCTCTCTGCATTTTTCTTTTTTACTGTGAATAAAAGCATTGAGATTTCCCTTGATATGCTGTTAGATTTTCAGACACGGTCAGATACCGCAACAGACGTATTAGATTATCGAAAATATAATGCTTTGGAATTATTGTAGCATATCATAATTAAAATTTCCACAGACTTTTCAACTTTCATTTTCCTCCCAACAGAAAAACCCCGGAAACCTTACGGTTCCGGGGTATCTTACGCTTGGACACAATGTATCTTTCGATACTCTATATTTTATTCTAATTACTCGATGATTGTAGCAACACGACCTGAACCTACAGTTCTACCACCTTCACGGATAGCGAATGTAAGACCCTGAGCCATAGCGATTGGGTGGATCAGTTCGATTGTCATTTCTACGTTATCACCAGGCATGCACATTTCTGTACCTTCTGGTAACATACAAACACCTGTAACGTCTGTTGTTCTGAAGTAGAACTGTGGACGGTAGTTGTTGAAGAATGGAGTATGACGACCACCTTCATCTTTTGTTAAAACGTAAACCTGAGCTGTGAATTTTGTATGGCATGTGATGCTGCCTGGTTTAGCGAGAACCTGTCCTCTTTCGATTTCGTTTCTCTGAACACCACGAAGAAGTGCACCGATGTTATCACCAGCCTGAGCTTCGTCTAACAGTTTACGGAACATTTCGATACCTGTTACAACTACTTTACGTGTTTCTTCTTTAAGACCAACGATTTCAACTTCGTCAGATACATGAAGTGTACCAGCTTCTACTCTACCTGTAGCAACTGTACCACGACCTGTGATAGAGAATACGTCTTCTACAGGCATGATGAAGTCTTTATCTGTGTCACGCTGTGGGTTTGGAATCCAGCTATCAACAGCAGCCATTAATTCCATGATTTTGTCGCCCCATTCGCCGTTTGGATCTTCAAGAGCTTTTAAAGCAGAACCCTGGATGATTGGTGTATCATCGCCTGGGAAATCATATTCGCTTAACAGTTCACGGATTTCCATGTCTACTAATTCAAGTAATTCTTCATCGTCAACCATATCACATTTGTTCATGAATACAACGATGTAAGGAACACCTACCTGACGGGAAAGAAGGATGTGCTCTTTTGTCTGAGCCATAACACCGTCTGTAGCAGCTACTACTAAGATAGCACCGTCCATCTGAGCAGCACCAGTAATCATGTTCTTAACGTAGTCAGCATGTCCTGGGCAGTCAACATGTGCGTAGTGACGTTTTTCTGTTTCATATTCAACGTGAGCTGTAGAGATTGTGATACCACGTTCTCTTTCTTCCGGAGCTTTATCGATATTTTCGAAATCTGTAGCTGTGTTACCAGCAACTCTTGCAGCAAGAGTTTTTGTGATAGCAGCTGTTAAAGTTGTTTTACCATGGTCAACGTGTCCGATAGTACCAATGTTACAATGCGGTTTGCTTCTTTCAAATTTAGCTTTAGCCATTTTGAATGTCCTCCTTGTTTAACATGCGCCCCGTTTGGGCATATATTATTTTGATTTTGTTGCCTCATAACGAGGCGGTTGATATAGTCAACCTGCTATCCTTGATTATATTGCAAATCAAGGATATTTGCAAGTTTTATTTAACTATTTAATTATTTGTCTGCTTTTCCAGACAGAACCTTTTCCTGTACAGATTTTGGAACTGGTTCATATTTTTCAAAGAACATGGAGTAGTTACCACGGCCCTGTGTTCTGGAACGTAAGTCTGTTGCATATCCGAACATTTCAGCCAAAGGAACGAATCCGCGGATCATTTTACCACCGCCGATATCATCCATACCTTCGATACGACCACGACGGGAGTTGATATCACCGATAATATCACCCATGTACTCTTCCGGAGTTGTAACTTCAACTCTCATGATTGGCTCAAGAAGTACTGGTGACGCTTTTGCCATAGCATCTTTAAATGCAAGAGAACCTGCAATGTGGAATGCCATTTCAGAAGAGTCGACTTCATGGTAAGAACCATCATATACGTTAGCAGAAACGCCAACTACTGGGAAGCCGCCCAGGATACCAGCCTTCATAGCTTCTTCGATACCTTCACCAACAGCTGGGATGTATTCTTTAGGAATAGCACCACCAACAACTGTGGACTCGAACTTGAACAGTTCTTCTCCGTTGGCATCCATTGGCTCGAATTTAACTTTACAGTGACCGTACTGACCACGACCACCAGACTGTTTTGCATATTTGCTGTCAACATCTACTGCTTTTGTAAATGTTTCTTTGTAAGCAACCTGAGGAGCACCTACGTTTGCTTCTACTTTGAATTCACGAAGCAGACGGTCTACGATGATTTCCAGGTGAAGCTCACCCATACCAGCGATGATTGTCTGTCCTGTTTCTTTATTTGTATGAGCACGGAATGTTGGGTCTTCTTCAGCAAGTTTTGCTAAAGACTCACCTAATTTACCCTGACCAGCTTTTGTCTTAGGCTCGATAGCAAGCTCGATAACTGGTTCTGGGAATTCCATAGACTCCAGAATTACCGGATGCTGTTCGTCACAGATTGTATCACCTGTTGTTGTAAATTTCAAACCAACAGCTGCTGCGATATCACCGGCATATACTTTATCTAATTCCTGACGTTTGTTAGCGTGCATCTGAAGGATACGTCCAACACGTTCTTTCTTTCCTTTTGTAGAGTTCAGAACATAAGAACCGGAGTTGATTGTTCCTGAATATACACGGAAGAATGCAAGCTTACCAACAAATGGGTCAACCATGATTTTGAATGCAAGAGCTGCAAATGGTTCATCATCTGAGGAATGTTTTTCCATTGGGTTTCCATCTAAGTCTGTACCCTGAATAGCAGGTACGTCTACCGGTGATGGCATGAACTCAATGATAGCATCAAGAAGCTTCTGAACACCTTTGTTTCTGTAAGCTGTACCACAGCAAACAGGAACAGCAGCACATTCGCATGTACCTTTTCTTAAAGCTGCTTTTAATGCTTCGTTAGAAGGTTCTTCTCCTTCTAAGTATTCCATCATAAGGTCATCGTCTAATTCGCAGATTTTTTCAACCAGCTCTGTACGGTACAGTTCTGCGTCATCCTTCATATCTTCCGGAATATCTACGATAGAAATGTCATCACCCTTATCATCATTGTAGATGTAAGCTTTCATTTCGAATAAGTCAACGATACCTTTGAATTCGTCTTCTTTACCGATTGGTAACTGAATGCAGATAGCATTTTTACCTAATCTTGTTTTAATCTGTTCTACTGCGTTGTAGAAGTCTGCACCAAGGATGTCCATCTTGTTGATGAAAGCCATACGAGGTACATTGTAAGTGTCAGCCTGACGCCATACGTTTTCAGACTGTGGTTCAACACCGCCCTTAGCACAGAATACACCTACCGCACCATCAAGTACACGAAGAGAACGCTCAACTTCTACTGTAAAGTCAACGTGTCCCGGTGTATCAATGATGTTGATACGATGCTCTAATGCACCAGCTTTTGGTTTGCAGTTTTCCTGCAGAGTCCAGTGGCATGTAGTAGCGGCTGAAGTAATTGTGATACCTCTTTCCTGTTCCTGCTCCATCCAGTCCATGGTAGCAGTACCTTCATGAGTATCACCGATTTTATAGTTTACACCGGTATAGTACAGAATACGCTCTGTTGTGGTAGTTTTACCAGCATCAATATGAGCCATAATACCGATGTTTCTGGTTCTCTCTAATGGATATTCTCTTCCAGCCAATTGGATTTCCTCCTCTTAGAAACGATAGTGAGCAAATGCTTTATTTGCTTCAGCCATCTTATGCATGTCTTCTTTCTTCTTAACAGATGCTCCTGTGTTATTCATAGCATCTAATAACTCATTAGCCAGTCTTTCTTCCATTGTTTTTTCGCCTCTTTTACGAGCGTACAATGTAATCCAACGAAGAGCTAATGCCTGACGTCTGTCTGCTCTTACCTCGATTGGCACCTGATATGTTGCACCACCGATACGTCTTGCTTTAACTTCTAATACTGGCATGATATTGTTCATTGCTTCTTCAAATACTTCGATTGCTGGTTTTCCAGCTTTTTCTTCCACTCTGGCGAATGCACCGTAAACAATTTTCTGAGCTACACCTTTCTTACCATCTAACATAATGCTGTTGATAAGTTTTGTAACTACCTTGCTGTTGTACATTGGATCAGCCAGAACGTCTCTTTTCTGAGTATGTCCTTTACGTGGCACGTTACTTCCCTCCTTAATCATTTCCGATTAAATCATAGGTACTCACACAAACTATTCTGTATGTTCGCACTCGGTAACTTCTCTATATAAACCCGCAGCCACTCCTGGGCTTATGGAATCCCGGTACAATTTTAATAGTTCTTTGTGACTTCTATGAATTCATCATAGCAAATTTTGCTTTGCTATTTCTGGATTTTTAAAAGTTACTAATTTTTATTTATTTTTTCGGTCTTTTAGCACCGTATTTAGAACGAGCCTGGCGTCTGTTAGCAACACCTGCTGTATCTAATGTACCACGAATAATGTGATATCTTGTACCTGGTAAGTCTTTTACTCTACCGCCGCGGATAAGAACAACGCTGTGCTCCTGTAAGTTGTGACCTTCTCCTGGAATGTAGCTTGTTACTTCAATTCCGTTAGAAAGACGAACTCTGGCGATTTTTCTAAGAGCAGAGTTAGGTTTTTTAGGTGTAGCAGTCTTAACAGCTGTACAAACACCTCTCTTCTGTGGAGAAGACATATCAGATGTCTTTTTCTGTAAAGAGTTGTAGCTTTTCTGGAGTGCAGGCGCAGTAGATTTTTTAACTGTTGTCTGACGTCCTTTTTTTACTAACTGGTTAAATGTTGGCATTCCTTTCACCTCCTGTAAAATTTGCACATTCTTTTATTTTCATAAAAGAAATAAGTGGCTGCCAGTTATTCATCACCGTGAATAATCTTTTTTGCGCACAAAAAAATTTACGTTTCTTATGCACGCTTTTTCATTATATCTATGAACTTTTCCCGTGTCAAGGGATTTTTTCTATTTCTTACAGAAACTTTTCCTTTCTGCGCACAAAAAACGAGGCATCCCTTTTCCCAAGGAAATGCCCCGCCCAAACAGGAGTCTATCGATTGTTATAACTTTCTGTCGTATAATCTTCCAATGGGTTCCAATTTGCAAATTCAAAGTCTGCTGCTGAAACGTCAGCGCCACCTTCTTGTGCTTTTGCAATCGCTTCATCCCATGCCTTCTGGGTATTGTCGGATAAGGTCTGTAAAGACTCTTTATAGTCTGTTTTTCCTGTCAGCACACCCTGAACAATCTGGCCAAGGTTTGGTGAAACTTCTGTTACATTTGCGTAAACCTTCGCTGCATCTGCTTTTGCTACAATCGGATCCGGACATAATTTACCCTGTTCTTTTGCGATTGTATAATATTCTTTCATAACGCCGTCTTTCATATATTTTTCATTGATACCTTCAATCGCAGATACAAATCCACCGTCTTCCACTACGCCTGACTGATATTCTTCTGAATACAATCCTTGAAGATATTTTGCTGCCAGTTCCGGATTATCGGAGTTTTTAGAAATACCCATCCATGGCTGTGCTCCGATATATGGAAGACCGCCTTTTGCACCGTCATCCGGTTCAGGCATTGGCATAACACCGAATTTTAAATCCGGGTTTTCTTTTTCCCATGTTGAAATACACCAAGCACCCTGAATTAAGAATGCAGCCTGATTTTGTGCAAATAAAGCTCTTGCTTCCGGAGCTGCAAGGTTTGCAGAGTCCGGATGGAAGCTTCTGTCCTGTACTAATCCGCTGTAAAAATCAAATGCCTGAACCATTGCATCGGAAGCTAAAACGTTTTTTCCGTCTACCATACTGATAACCCCAATATCATTGGATTTACTTCCTGCAAGGTTGGATAATGCACGAATTGCAATTTCCAGACGATTAACCTGTTTTCCACCCTCAATCATTCCGTAATATTTACCTTTTCCTGCTTCTGTTACCTGTTTACAGACTTCTCTGAATTCTGTCCATGTTTTTGGAAGATTATTCACATCAACTCCTGCATCTTCTAAAACTGTTTCATTATAAAAAACAAGAGTATTTACAATATTCGCTGCTTCAGGTAAAACATATACCTGTCCATCCATTGTAGTAACACCTTCATTTAAAGAACCTTCTGAAAATGTATCAAAAAATCCCTCTTCCACATAATCATTCATTGGCATATACCAGCCCTCTTCCACTGCTGTGGAAAGTTTTACACCACTTGGCAAAGCAAATAAGTCAGGAGCTGTATTTGCTTTAATAGAAGAGTTGATAGTTGTCTGATACTGGTCACCAGAAAGAACGGTATATTCCACCTTACAGTTGTTTTCTTCTTCAAACTTTTTGTTGTACTCTTCCCTTCTGGCTTTTGTACTGTCACTCATATCTACGACCTGAAGAACTTTTTCTCCGCCTTTGTCATCGTCCTTTTTCTCCGTAGATGCTTCTTCTTTCTGTGTTTCCTTTTCTCCGCTTACGTTTGGTCCGCATCCTGCTGCTGAAACCACCATAAGACCTGCCATAAATAATGCTGCAATTCGCTTCTTCATTTTTTTCCTCCTTATTTTAAATCATAATGATTTTTTCACTTAATAAAATTTCTCAACTCTTAACTGCACCTGCTACGCCGTCCACAAAATATCTCTGTAAACATATAAAAATAATAATAATCGGAAGAACTGCAATACATGCACCAGCTGCAATTCCTGTCCAGTCTACTACATTTTCACCTCTTAAAGCATAAAGACCTACTGCTAATGTTCTAAGCTCTGGTTTACTAAGTGTTACAATTAACGGCAGAAGGAAAGAGTTCCATGTCCAGATGAACTGCATAATCACTACAGTAGCCATAATAGGCTTTGCAAGAGGGAACATGATGCTGGTATATGTTTTCATAAATCCACTTCCGTCAATAGTTGCCGCTTCTTCCAGTTCCTTGGGAAGACCTCCGTAAAAACTGGAAAACAGCATCAGGAAGATTACATGTCCTCCTCCGGCTTCTGCCAGAATTAAGCCTAACAGATTGGACTCTAATCCCATTTCTTTTAATAATTCGTAAATAGGAATAACTGTAAATACCAACGGGATTGTGATACTTGCCATAAAAATTCCCATAATCAGCTTTTTACCGACAAATGCGTAACGCCCCATAACATAACCTGCCGCTGATGTAGCCAGCAATACGATTACAACAACGCTGACCGTTACAATAATAGAGTTTTTAAAGTATACGCCGAAGTTGGCATTGTTCCACGCTCTTACATAGTTTTCAAAATTTAAGCTTTTCGGTATCAGACTCAATCCGCTTGCAAAAAATTCATCCTGTGTTTTCAAGGAAGCTGTAATCATCCAGATAAACGGATATACCCAGACAAACGCCACTACCGCAAGCAATATGTAAATGATAGATTTTCCTACTTTTTTCATAGCGTTCTCCTTTCTCACACATTTCTCTTCTTATTAAAGTAGTTCTTCACAAGATTAAGAACCACACCAATTGTTACTACCATCAGACCAAACAGCAATGCCGCCGCACTGGCATATCCCAGCCTTGGGCTTCCTGTTGTACTAGAGTATGCAGTACGATATACAAAGGTTGCCACCACATCGGTTGCAAAATATGGTCCTCCGTTTGTCATCGTTTGAACAATATCAAATACTTTCAAAGAACCGATAACACAAAGTACAGCAATAACTCCTCCAATAGGAAGAATTAATGGAAATACTACATCCGTAAAAGTTCTGAATTTGCCTGCTCCATCAATTTTAGCTGCTTCATATACATCCTGAGATACGCTTTGCAAAGCCGCAATCCAATAAATCATATAGGTTCCCAAATCTTTCCATATTCCTATAAGAACCACAGTAAATAATGCAGTCTTTTCATCTCCCAAGAAGTTAATAGTATCAATTCCCAAAAGAGCAAGCACCTGATTGATTGGTCCTGTTCCTCCAAAAATAAAAATCATAATAATTCCTACAATAGATGCCGTGGTAATAACCGGAATAAAGTACATCGTACGAAACACCGTAGCGCCTTTTCTGATAATACTTGTCAGTATGTAAGCAATTACCAATGATAAAATCAACTGTATCGGCACGCTGAATATCATATATTTAAAGCTGTTTACAACAGAATTCTTAAATAGCGGATCCGCCAATAGCTCCTTAAAATTCTGTAAGCCTACAAAAGTTGCATTCATAGTCATTCCTGACCAGTCCAGCATGGAATACCATGCGCTTGTAATAATCGGATATCCCTGAAAAAGAATATATAAAAGCAATGTAGGCAGCATAAAAACCCAGCACCACATATTCTTTCGCACAATCCTTTTTTTCTTTACAGAATTCATTTTTCGAAATTCTGTCAAAGTAGTTTTTCCCTCCATATCTTCCTCCTATATTTATTATTTAATATAAATTATTAAACCTGTTTTTCTCTGGTTATAATATACTATATTTATTTCTATAAATCAATATATTTTAAACATTTCGTTAATTATAGTCAATAATCACCTTTTATTTATGTGCATTTTTAACATATACTTTTCAATTTCTTTCCGATATAATTTATCTATAATTTTTTATTTTAAATAATAATAAATAATAATTAAACGGAGGAAATACCATGTATATCAGATTAGTATATTCAAAAGAGTCAGAAACTATTTCTTTCGCTGCTTCGGAGTTAAAATATTATTTATCAAAAATAACTAATTCAATTGTTTTTGTTGACGACAGCACGATACAGCACTCTACTATTGCACTTGAGCTTTTCCCTGACTCTCAAAAACATTCTGATACAGATGATGAATATCATATCGAAGTCTCTAAAGGAAACGGACATATTTATGGAAGTAATTCTCGCTCAGTCCTGCTGGGTATTTATAAATATCTGACACTTTTGGGTTGCCGCTTTCTAAGGCCCGGAAAAGCTTATGAATATCTTCCGATGCTTTCTTCCACGGAAGACTTGGATATTTGCTGTCATGAAAAAGCAGAAAATAAATACCGCGGTGTTTGTATTGAAGGGGCAGATTGTCCTGAAAACATTTTTGAATTTATTGACTGGCTTCCAAAATTGGGTTTCAATACTTTTTTCTTACAGTTTGAGCTTCCCTATGCTTTCTTAAATTTATGGTACAGTCACAAAAATAACCCTATGCTCTCTGCCGAAGAATTTTCATTAGAAAAAGCTGCTGAAATTTCACTTCTGATAGATAAGGAATTACAAAAACGTAGCTTAAAGCATCATCGTGTAGGGCATGGCTGGACTTGTTCTGTTTTAAATCAAAACACACTAGGCTGGGTAGAGGCAGATAACACCTTGGATAAATCTCAGCTCCCCCTCACAGCATTGGTAAATGGCGAAAGAGGCTTCTTTGGAGGCATCCCTATTAACACAAACTTATGCTATTCCAACCCTGACGTAGTGGAAAGTTTTGCCGAAAAGGTTGTAGCTTATGCTAAAAAACACCCTGAGGTTGATTACCTTCATGTATGGCTGGCCGATGCTGCCAATAACCATTGTGAATGTGAAAATTGTCAAAAGTCCATACCGACTGATTTATATGTGCGTATACTGAATAGAATTGATGCTCTTCTCACAGAAAAAAAATTAAAAACAAAAATTGTCTTTTTGATTTACGAGGAATTGCTTTGGGCGCCTCAAAAAGAAGAAATCCTAAACCCTGACCGATTTGTTATGATGTTTGCGCCAATCAGCCGTACTTTTAAGAAATCTTACCAAATGCCAAAAGAGCTTCCTGCTTCTCCTGCATATGTGCGTAATAAAATTACTCTTCCTGTTAATCTGGAAGAAAATTTGTCTTTCTTAAGCCAATGGCAAAAAACCTTTAATGGCGAATGTTTTGACTATGACTATCCTTTGGGACGGGCGCATTACGGTGATATGGGGTATGTGCATATTTCAAAAATCATTTATGATGATATTAAATATTTAAAAGCGCTTCATTTAGACGGTTATATCAGTTGTCAGGAGCTTCGGGCATTTTTACCTAACGGACTCCCCAATTATGTAATGGGCAAATGTCTTTTCGGAACAACACAAACCTTTGAAGAACTGGCTGAAGAATATTTTTCTGCAGCATACGGCGAAAACTGGAAAATTTACTACCAATATTTAAGTCAGGTTTCTGCTCTTTGCGACTGTGATTACTTTAACGGAAAAGGTCCTCGTGAAAACAAAACCGTACAGGAAAATATGATGAAATTAAAAGAAGTTTTGCTGCGCTTTAAGAAAAATCAGGAGACCTTCCCTGCCACACATCCATCTGCTATAACTGACATTTTCTGTAAACATCTTGACTACCATAATGAGTATTGTATACTATTAGCAAATGCACTTTATTATTTAGCAGGAGGGGAACAGGAAAATACCCAAAAGGCATGGAAAGATTTTCATGATTTTATTTGTTCACACGAGCTTGACTTCCAGAAGGCGCTTGACGTTTATCGTGTTATAGAGGTTTCTACCAATTATGCCGGTTTCCCTGTAATAGGAGGTTAAACGTTTATGACTAATCAAGAAAACCGAAGTACCATATTGGAATACATTTTCCGCAATGCACCTGTTGCACGCTCCACGATTGCCAAGCAAACACAAATTACTCCGGCAACAGTAACGTCCATTTCCGGAAACTTTATTCAAGAAGGCATCATACAGGAAATCGGCGCAGAGGATAATGCCGCCGATTGTTCCCCCGGAAGAAAAAGAATTTTGCTGGATATTGTTCCGGACAAGGTATATGCTATGGGAATTGAATTTACTTCCCGACATATCCGTTTTTCTATTTGCAACTTGCGAGGTGATACAGTATTTCAGTCTTCGTTTTCTGTCAAGGAAACCGATAATGGCAATATCACTGATTTTATAGCAGAAAAAGCAGAAGATATTTTAAAAGAAAATCCTTCCTTCGCAGCTTCCATAGTCGGAATGGGAATTGCCGTTCCCGGGCATATCGATGCGCATCAGGATAAGGTAATTACCAATTCCTCTCTGTGTCCGCAGTTTAGCAGAGAAGCTTTGAAAAAGCGGTTAAACATACCTATTATCTGCGAAAACAATGTGCGCTGTATGGCATTTGGAAGATATTTATTTGACCGTTCCTCACCTGATACCTTTGCTTTTTTTCATGTGGGCGCCGGTATGTTCTGCGCTCTCATAGAAAACTCAAAGCTTTTTCAGGGAACAAATTACTATGCCGGCGAAATCGGACATACCATTGTAAATCCAAACGGCAAGAAGTGTGAATGTGGAAAGTATGGCTGCCTTCAAACATATTGCAGCGAAACATGGCTTTTAAAATATTGCCGTCTGTTGTACGAAAGTAACGCAGACACAATTTTGCCCTCACTGAAACCCTGTGCAGATGCGTTGACCATTGAAGATATTTCCAACGCTTTTTCTCTAGGGGACACTCTGGTTGGAAATTATATTTCTACTGCTTTAAAATATCTGGGCATCACTGTATCGAATTTAGCAATTATTACTAATCCGGATAAAATTTATCTTCACGGCAATCTTTTTTCAAATACAGAAATTAAAGAAGAGCTGATGGATTATATCACAAAACAGCTCCTTTTTGTAGATGACCCATCCGACCAAACAGTTCAAATTTTAGACTATGATACATACGCCGGAGCTTCCGGAGCTGCTGCCTATGCAATCAAACATTTTTATATCTCTAATATCTAAAAAGGCGGTGTCCGAATTACCGGACACCACCTTTTCAATTTATTCCTCTTCAGTAATTTCTTCTTCCACTTCGTCCGCTTCTTCTGCGTCCTCAGCTTCCATTTCTTCTACTGCTTCTGTTTCTTCAACGATTTCTTCCTCTTCGAAAAATTCGTCTTCTAATTCTTCTTCATCTTCTCCGTCTGTATCCAGTTTAATATTAGCATATTTCTTCATACCTGTTCCGGCAGGAATTAACTTACCAATAATAACGTTTTCTTTCAGACCGATAAGTGGGTCAACTTTTCCTTTAATTGCTGCTTCTGTCAGAACCTTTGTTGTTTCCTGGAAGGAAGCTGCAGATAAGAAGGAGTTTGTTGCCAGAGAAGCTTTTGTGATACCCAGCATAACCTGTTTTCCGTCTGCCGGCTCTTTTCCTTCTTTAATAAGTTTTTCATTCTCTTCTTCAAAATCAAGAACGTCAACCAATGTTCCCGGAAGGAATTCTGTATCACCATTGTTCTCAATGCGGATTTTCTTCAGCATCTGACGAACAATAACTTCAACGTGCTTATCATTGATTTCTACACCCTGCAGGCGGTATACTCTCTGAACTTCACGGATCATGTAATCCTGTACCGCACGAACACCTTTAATTCTAAGGATATCATGTGGATTTACAGAACCTTCTGTCAGCTCATCTCCGGCTTCCAGATAATCTCCGTCCTGAATTTTAATACGGGAACCGTAAGGAATTAAGTATGTCTTACTTTCTCCGCTTTCATTGTCCGTTACAATGATTTCACGTTTTTTCTTTGTATCTTTAAGAGTAGCAACACCCTTAATTTCAGTAATAATTGCAAGACCTTTTGGTTTTCTTGCTTCAAAAAGCTCTTCGACACGAGGAAGACCCTGTGTGATATCGCCGCCGGCAACACCACCGGTATGGAAAGTACGCATAGTAAGCTGTGTACCCGGTTCACCGATAGACTGAGCAGCAATAATACCAACAGTTTCACCAACCTGTACAGGTTCACCTGTTGCCATATTTGCACCGTAACATTTTGCACAAACGCCAATGTGGCATTTACAGGTAAGAATTGTACGGATTTTAACTGCATCGTAAGGCTTGCCTTCTGCATTTACACCTTCGTTTACTACACGAGCAGCACGTTTTGGTGTAATCATGTGGTTTGCTTTCACGATAACATTTCCGTCTTTATCCTTAATTGTCTCACAGGAGAAACGTCCTGTAATACGTTCCTGAAGACTTTCGATTTCTTCTTTTCCGTCAACAAACGCTTTTACCCACATTCCAGGGATTTCGCCTTTGCCTTCACAACAGTCTACCTCACGTACAATCAGTTCCTGTGATACGTCAACAAGACGTCTTGTCAGGTAACCAGAGTCGGCTGTACGAAGGGCTGTATCGGACAGACCTTTACGAGCACCATGAGCAGACATGAAGTACTCCAATACGTCAAGACCTTCACGGAAGTTTGACTTAATAGGCAACTCAATTGTATGACCTGTTGTATCTGCCATCAAACCACGCATACCTGCAAGCTGTTTAATCTGCTTGTCAGAACCACGGGCACCAGAGTCAGCCATCATAAAGATGTTGTTATATTTATCAAGACCTGTAAGCAGTGCTTTTGTCAAAGCATCGTCAGTCTTTTTCCATGTATCAACAACTTCTTTGTAACGTTCTTCTTCTGTAATAAGACCACGTTTGAAGTTCTTTGTAATCAAGTCTACCGTATCCTGTGCCTGTTTAATCATTTCCGGTTTCTGTGGAGGCACTGTCATATCAGAAATGGAAACTGTCATGGCAGCTCTTGTGGAATATTTGTATCCCATTGCTTTGATAGCATCCAGCACTTCTGCTGTTTTTGTTGCGCCATGTGTATTGATAACTTTTTCCAAAATCTGTTTTAACTGTTTTTTACCTACAAGGAAATCTACTTCCGGAAGAAGTTCATTTCCTGGAATTGTTCTGTCTACAAATCCTAAATCCTGTGGAAGGATTTCGTTGAACAGCAAACGTCCTAATGTAGACTGTACTTTTCCGCTTAAAACATTTCCGTCTGCTGTATGTTTTTCTACGTAAACGAAAATCTTTGTCTGTAAAGTAATTGCCTGATTTTCATAAGCAAGAATTGCTTCATTTAAGTCTTTAAATACCTTACCTTCACCCTTATATCCCGGTCTTTCCTGTGTTAAGTAGTAAATACCGAGAACCATATCCTGAGAAGGAACGGCAACCGGACCACCGTCAGATGGTTTCAGAAGGTTGTTTGGTGAAAGCAGAAGGAAACGGCACTCTGCCTGCGCTTCTACGGATAATGGAAGGTGAACAGCCATCTGGTCACCGTCGAAGTCCGCATTGAACGCTGTACATACCAATGGATGCAGCTTAATTGCTTTACCTTCAACTAAGATTGGCTCAAACGCCTGAATACCTAATCTATGCAGAGTAGGTGCTCGGTTCAGCATAACAGGATGCTCTTTAATAACATCTTCTAATACATCCCAAACTGCAGGCTCAAGCTTTTCAACCATTTTCTTTGCATTTTTAATATTGTGTGCAGTACCGTTACTTACCAGTTCTTTCATAACAAATGGCTTGAACAATTCGATTGCCATTTCTTTCGGAAGACCGCACTGGTAAATTTTAAGCTCAGGTCCTACAACGATAACAGAACGTCCTGAGTAGTCAACACGTTTACCTAACAGGTTCTGACGGAAACGTCCTGATTTACCTTTCAACATATCGGAAAGAGATTTCAGTGCTCTGTTACCAGGTCCTGTTACAGGACGACCGCGGCGTCCGTTATCAATTAAAGCATCTACCGCTTCCTGTAACATTCTCTTTTCATTACGAACGATGATATCCGGTGCACCCAGCTCCAACAGTCTTTTCAGACGGTTATTTCTGTTAATAATTCTTCTGTATAAATCATTTAAGTCAGATGTTGCAAAACGACCACCGTCCAACTGTACCATAGGACGTAAATCCGGCGGAATAACAGGAACAACTGTCATGATCATCCATTCCGGTCTGTTTCCTGACTCTCTGAAAGCTTCAACAACTTCCAGACGTTTTACAATACGTGCACGTTTCTGTCCGGTAGAGTCTTTTAAACCGGCTTTTAACTCTTTGGACTCTCTTTCTAAGTCGATAGATGCCAGAAGCTCCTGAATAGCTTCTGCACCCATACCGACTCTAAAACTGTCACCGTATTTTTCTCTTGCATCCTGATATTCTTTTTCTGTCAGAACCTGTTTGTACTGTAAATCTGTTGTTCCTGCATCTAAAACGATGTAGTTCGCAAAGTACAATACCTTTTCCAGTGTTCTTGGAGACAGGTCAAGAATAAGTCCCATTCTGGAAGGAATACCCTTAAAATACCAGATATGAGAAACCGGTGCGGCAAGTTCAATATGTCCCATACGTTCTCTACGAACAGATGCTTTTGTTACTTCAACGCCACATCTGTCACAGATAACGCCTTTATAACGGATTTTCTTATATTTACCGCAGTGACATTCCCAGTCTTTACTTGGTCCGAAAATTCTTTCGCAGAAAAGACCGTCTTTTTCCGGTTTTAATGTTCTATAATTGATGGTTTCCGGTTTTTTCACCTCACCATGAGACCATTCACGGATTTTCTCCGGAGATGCCAGTCCGATTTTGATGGCATCAAAGGTCATCGGCTGATATACCTCTTTGTTTGCTGTTTCCGGCATTGTGGACTCCTTTCCTAATTACTCATCAAGAGCATCTTCATCTAAGTCTAAGAAAACATCTTCGTCTGTGTCTTCTTCCACATCTACTAATTCTTCGCCTTCAAATTCCTGTTTGGAAAATCCGTGGCTTCCGTAGTCCTCATTGTCATTGCCTCTGGAGTCCCCTTCGATAATGGAACGCATATCTGTGTCGCCATAATCAATGTTCTCCATAATTTCAACTTCTGTCATATCTTCTCTAAGAACTCTTACATCAAGTCCTAAGGACTGTAATTCTTTCAAGAGTACCTTGAAGGATTCCGGAATACCCGGTTCAGGAATATTGTCACCCTTAATAATTGCTTCGTAAGTTTTAACACGTCCGATAACATCATCAGATTTTACTGTCAGGATTTCCTGCAGTGTGTAAGATGCACCGTAAGCTTCCAGTGCCCAAACCTCCATCTCTCCGAAACGCTGACCACCGAACTGAGCTTTACCACCCAGAGGCTGCTGTGTTACTAAGGAGTATGGACCTGTGGAACGTGCATGGATCTTATCATCTACCAGATGATGCAGTTTCAGGTAGTGCATGTGTCCGATTGTTACAGGGCTGTCGAAGTATTCACCTGTACGTCCGTCACGCAGTCTTACTTTTCCATCTCTGGAGAGAGGAACACCTTTCCAAAGCTCTCTGTGTGCTTTGTTTTCGTCTAAGAACTGCATTACTTCAGGTCTTAATGTATCTTCGTATTTTTTACGGAATTCTTCGAAATCTTCTGTATTTACATAATCATTTGCTAATTCCAGTGTATCCTGAATATCGTTTTCGTTTGCACCATCGAAAACAGGTGTCGCGATATTAAATCCTAATGCTTTCGCAGCAAGACTTAAATGGATTTCAAGAACCTGTCCGATATTCATACGAGAAGGCACACCAAGCGGATTTAATACGATGTCCAGAGGACGTCCGTTTGGCAGGAATGGCATATCTTCTACTGGGAGTACACGGGAAACAACACCCTTGTTACCATGACGACCAGCCATTTTATCACCAACAGAGATTTTTCTCTTCTGTGCAATATAAATACGAACTGCCTGATTTACACCAGGAGATAATTCATCACCATTTTCTCTTGTAAATACTTTTGCATCCACTACGATACCGTATTCACCATGAGGTACTTTCAGGGAAGTATCACGAACTTCTCTTGCCTTTTCACCGAAGATTGCACGAAGCAGCCTTTCTTCCGCAGTAAGCTCTGTTTCTCCCTTTGGAGTAACCTTACCAACCAGAATATCACCGGCTCTTACCTCTGCACCGATACGGATAATACCTCTTTCATCCAAATCCTTTAACGCATCGTCACCGACACCCGGTACGTCTCTTGTAATTTCTTCCGGTCCTAATTTTGTATCTCTGGCTTCTGCCTCATATTCTTCAATATGAACAGATGTATAAACATCGTCCATAACCAGTCTTTCACTTAAAAGAACAGCATCCTCGTAGTTATAACCTTCCCATGTCATAAATCCGATAAGAGGGTTCTTACCAAGAGCTAATTCACCATTAGAAGTAGATGGACCATCTGCAATAACCTGACCAGCTTCTACGTGCTCGCCTTTTACAACGATTGGTCTCTGGTTGTAGCAGTTACTCTGGTTACTTCTCATGAATTTTGTCAGATGATAAACGTCTTTTGTTCCATCATCATTTTTCATAATAATTTCTTTAGAAGCAGCACATTCTATAGTACCGGATTTTTTTGCAACAACACAAACACCGGAGTCTACAGCTGCTTTTGATTCCATACCTGTACCAACCACAGGAGCTTCTGTTGTAAGAAGCGGAACTGCCTGACGCTGCATGTTAGATCCCATCAGCGCACGGTTGGCATCGTCGTTCTGAAGGAAAGGAATTAATGCAGTAGCAACGGAGAACACCATCTTAGGTGATACGTCCATGTACTCAAACATCTGTCGTTCGTATTCCTGTGTTTCTTCTCTGTAACGACCGGATACGTTTTTATGAATGAAATGCCCTTCTTCATCCAATGGCTCATTCGCCTGAGCAACATGATAAATATCTTCTTCATCTGCTGTCATGTAAACAACTTCGTCTGTTACTCGTGGATTTTTCGGATCAGTTCTGTCAATTTTTCTGTATGGTGCTTCTACAAAACCATACTCATTAATTCTTGCGTAAGATGCAAGAGAGTTAATCAAACCGATGTTTGGACCTTCAGGAGTTTCAATCGGACACATTCTTCCGTAATGGGAATAGTGAACATCTCGAACTTCAAATCCAGCTCTGTCTCGTGACAAACCACCAGGTCCCAATGCAGATAAACGTCTCTTATGTGTCAGCTCACCCAATGGGTTGTTCTGATCCATGAACTGAGACAACTGGGAAGAACCAAAGAATTCTTTCACCGCTGCTGTTACCGGTTTAATATTAATCAGGGACTGTGGTGAAATTCCCTCTAAATCCTGAGTTGTCATTCTTTCACGTACCACTCTTTCCAATCTGGAAAGACCAATTCTATACTGGTTCTGTAAAAGTTCACCAACTGCTCTGATACGTCTGTTTCCTAAGTGGTCAATATCATCATCTGTACCAAGACCATATTCCAAGTGCATGTTATAGTTAATGGAAGCTAAAATATCTTCTTTTGTAATATGCTTCGGAATAAGCTCGTGGATTTCTCTCTTAATTGCATCCTTGATATCATCCAGCTCTTCATTTTCTTCTAAGATTTTCGCAAGTACCGGATAGTAAACTAATTCTGTAACACCCAGCTCTTTTAATTCTTCATCGCTTAAATCTACATAATTCTTCAGGTCTACTGCCATACTGGACAACACTTTGATATTACGCTCTTCGCCCTGTATCCATACATAAGGAACAGCTGCATTCTGAATGGTATCAGCCAGCTCCTGACTCACAACAGTACCTGCTTCGGCAATAATTTCACCGGTTGTCACATCAACCACTTCTTCCGCAAGCATGTGTCCTGCAATACGGTTACGAAGAAGAAGCTTCTTATTAAATTTGTAACGACCTACTTTTGCCAAATCGTAACGGCGAGCATCAAAGAACATACTTGTAATCAAGCTCTCTGCGCTTTCTACTGCCAGAGGTTCACCCGGACGGATTTTCTTATATAATTCCAGCAGACCTTCCTGATAGCTTTCGGAAGTGTCTTTTGTAAAGCTGGCTAAAATCTTTGGTTCTTCGCCGAACAAATCTATAATTTCTGCATTCGTACCAATTCCTAAAGCACGAATCAAAACGGTAATAGGGACTTTTCTTGTTCTGTCTACACGTACATAGAATACGTCATTGGAGTCTGTTTCGTATTCCAGCCATGCACCCCTGTTCGGGATAACTGTTGAGGAATACAGGGTTTTACCCAGTTTATCGTGTGCGATTGCATAATAAATACCTGGTGAACGTACTAACTGGCTGACGATAACACGTTCAGCTCCGTTAATTACAAACGTACCAGTTGCTGTCATAAGTGGCAAATCACCCATGAAAATTTCATGTGTGGTAATTTCGCCGTTTTCTTTGTTGTGTAATCTTACCTTTACCTTTAAAGGTGCAGCGTATGTTGCATCTCTTTCTTTACATTGCTCGATGGTATATTTCTTTTCATCTTCACACAAAGTAAAGCCAACAAATTCCAAGCTTAATTTACCGCTATAATCTGCGATTGGAGAGATATCTTCAAAAACTTCATTTAAGCCTTCGTCCAGAAACCACTGGTAAGAGTCTTTCTGAACCTCAATGAGGTTCGGCATCTCCAGTACCTCTTTCTGGCGCTGGTATGACATTCTCATGGCCTTACCATTAGTTACGGAACGGATTCTGTTTTTCTCCATTGACGTTTCACCCCTTGTATGTTTTAATTTAAATTAATGCAGGAGTCTCTTTTTTATAGACTCCTAGGCATAACTTGCCATAATAGTGCATTTCTCACTATATCACCTTTTGTCAACAGTGTCAATAGCTTTCCTTATTTTTTTCGTAACAGTTCAGCCATGCACAAATCCAACAAAAATGGATTAGCAAGCTTGCTTGCAACAAGACAATTTTGTTGGATTTGTATATGGCACTCTGCCATAAGCGAGAATTTGCGCTGCATTGCAGCGTATAGGTGGTGAAACCACCAATTCGAGCTGATATGGCTGAACTGTTACTTTTTTCAAATCCAATGTAACAAACCATTCAGAGTAATCGGCTGCGCAAAAAGAGCCTGCGCCTTTTACAAGACGCAGACCCTCCTTTTCATCTCTTATTTATCCATACCATGACTTTCACAGTCGCATCCCCCATGGCAGCCGCCTTTTTTAGAACAGCAGCCCCCTGACGGACACCCGATACATTTTGTACCGCTCTTTTTCGCTTTTACAATATAAGCCACTGCCACTCCCACTGCCAAAAGCAAAATTCCTGCCACCAATAAATTTGCCATATATGCTCCTTTCCAATATATGCTGCTATACGTGCAAGCTGTATTTTTCACCAAATGTTTTCTGTGTTTTCCTTGATAATACAACCAAAACACCTGCCATGGCAAGCACTGCCGCCAATCCCGGAAGAAAACCTGCTCCCAACGAACCTGTTGTTATCAGTGTCCCAATCTGATATACCAAAAACGCAACGCTATATCCTGTTCCCAGCTGTAAAGCAATACCGCCCCACAGCCATTTTTTATCCTGCATTTCCGAGTTCATCGCTCCGAGAGCCGCAAAGCAAGGCGGTGTAAAAAGATTAAACATCAAATATGCCAAAGCCGCAACTTTCGTAAGTCCCATAACAGCAGCAACTTCGTTTCCGCCTCCCACTAACGCCAATTTATCTGTGTCAATAAAGTTTGTAAGCCCATATACAACTGCCAATGTTCCCACCACATTTTCTTTTGCAATAAATCCGGTAATTGCCGCTGCTGCCAACTGCCATACACCAAATCCCAAAGGAATTAAAAGCACAGCAAAGGGAGATGCAACAGATGCTAAAATGGAAGTGTTTTCCATTCCTTCTTCCACAACCTGAAACTGCCAGTTAAAGCTCTGCATAATCTGTACCACAGTATTACATACTAAAATAATTGTTCCCGCTTTTACAATATATGCCTTGCCACGGGAAAGCATAGATAAAGTCGCTCTCTTTAAGCTTGGAACTTTATATTCCGGAAGCTCTATAATAAAGAAGGATTTCCTGAATTTATATCCTGTAATTTTCTTTACCAAAAGTGCCCCTAAAAAAATCAACACAATTCCCACCAGATACATCGTAGGTCCTACCCACGCCGCATCTGCAAAAAACGCTCCTGCAAATAAAGCAATAACCGGTAGTTTTGCCCCACAAGGCATAAACGGTGTCAGCATAGCCGTTGCTCTGCGCTCTCTTTCATTACGAATGGTTCGACAGGACATAATTCCCGGAATTGCGCATCCTGTACCGATTACCATAGGAATAACAGATTTACCGGAAAGTCCCACTCTTTTAAAAATCGGATCCAGTACCACCGTTGCCCTTGCCATATATCCGCAGTCTTCTAAGAGAGCAATCAGGAAATACATAACCATTACAAGAGGCAGAAATCCTACCACAGCGCCTACCCCGCCAATAATACCGTCTACCAAGAGCGCCTGTAAAAATGGATTTGCATTTTCTACCATTCCCGCTGCCCAGCCTTGAAAGGTTTCTATCCAACCTACCAACCAGTCAGCAATCCAAGTCCCTACTGTGGACTGGGAAATGTAAAACACAAGAAACATCACCGCTGCGAAAATGGGAATTCCCACAAACTTATTAGTAAGAACAGCATCAATTTTGTCCTGCTTGTTTTTGTCCCTTGTAAAAACTTTTCTCTTTTCTACTTCTTTTACAATACTGTTTACAAAAGCAAAACGCTTTCTGTCTGCCGCTTCTACTTCTGCTTTATTCTGAAGATTAATATCTCCCTGAACATAAGGCGCTTTTTGCTCACAGCCCTTTAACGCCGCCGCTTTACTTACCACCTGTTTTAATCCTTCATGCCCTGCTGACGTGGATACCGTTTGAATAACCGGACACCCCAACCTCTCAGATAACAGACGGATATCAATTTCTGTCTTTTTCTTCTGTGTGATATCACTTTTATTCAAGGCAATTACCATAGGAATTCCCAATTCTAAAAGCTGCGTAGTAAAAAACAAGCTCCTGCTTAAATTTGTAGCATCTACAATGTTAATTATCGCATCTGGACTTTCATTTTTTACATAACTGCTGGTAATGCTCTCCTCTGATGTAAAGGGTGACATGGAATATGCCCCCGGCAAATCTACGGCAATTAATTCTTCCGCTCCCTCAAAATAACCTTTCCGAATAGAACTTTCTTTTTTGTCCACCGTAACACCTGCCCAGTTTCCCACTCGCTCATTTCTTCCTGTGAGGGCATTATACATCGTAGTTTTTCCACTATTGGGATTTCCCGCTAACGCAATTCTCATCATTACTCTCCTTCTTTCAATTAGTTCATGCTAACTCACTCTTTTAAAAAAAGAACTCCGCTTTGCAGAATTCTTTTTTCTGCGACAGACCATTTCGCAAACCCTGTCTATATTAGAATAGCCTGTGCCAAATCTGTATCCATATTATATCTGGCATCTTTTAAGGAAACTACACAGCCGCCTTTCCGCTTTGAAATTACGGTAACAGGCTCACCACTGTAACATCCCAAGGAAAACAAGAACGCATCCAGTTCCTCATCTTCTGTGGCAATACCTTTTACAATATATTCTTTTCCTTCTTGCGCTTCTGATAAGTTCATAACTATTGACACACTCCATTTCTTTTGAGTTATTCGCAACTTACTAAAGTTAGTTTATACTAATTTTTTATATTTGTCAATAGTCTTTTTTTATTTCATTCCCATAAACACTGCCTGTTTCACCATCAAACGTTTTGTATGATATACCACGCCCACTCTCTGTTTTTTCATAGCTGCCATATAAAATACAACTCCCAATGCAGCCCACAACAGAACAATGCTCCACTCATAAACAGACATAGCCGCCGGCGCGCCCGGTATATACATAAAAAGCATAATTCCACAGGAAACCACTGCTGCAACACCTGTAAACATACCATATTTTACTTTGTACGGTCTTTCCATCTTAGGTTCTTTTCTTCTCAATTTAATGAAAGAAGCAGATACAAGGAAATAAGCAATCACAATGGCAAAAGCCCCCGCATTTGACAACCACGTCAACATATTTTCACCTAAAAACGGCGCAAGTGAGGTCACTGCCGCAATTAGTAAAATAGCATTCACCGGTGTTCCATACTTTTTATGCTTCTTAGCCAGAAATGACGGAAGCATTCCTTCTTCTGCCATTGCACAAATGGCATGGCTGCATCCCACATAAAAGGAGTTCCAACTGGTAATAATTCCGCAAATACCACCCATAATCAATACCTTTGAAGCAATGGCGCTGCCCATATAAGCTTTCTGCATAGCATCCGCAGATGCCATTCCCGATACAGCAAGCTCACCGCTTGTCATAGAAAGAGAAACTCCGAAAATAATCATCGCATACCAAAAGATTGCCATTACAACAGATAAAACCAAAAGCTTTCCTATCTTCTTATAAGGAATATTCATCTCTCCTGCCGCCTGAGGAATAACATCAAATCCCATAAGCATAAACGGCGTCATTACTGCCACGGTAATAATTCCTGCCGCTCCGTTTACAACCGGAGCATCAATATTTGCCATGCTTCCATTTACTGCCGAACCACCCATCAAAGCCAACCCTACCGCTGCAATAATTAAAGTACAAACCGTCTGAAGCAAAGCTGCATTTTTTGTGCCGAAATAATTCACTGCTGCCACAGACAAGGAACTGATAACACCTACCAGCACCCATGTAACATAAATATCAGAACCGTTCACAGTGTACATATACCCTTTTACATAGCCGGGGAAAAGATACTGCAAAACACTTGGAAAAGCAACTGCTTCAAAAGCAATTACCGCAATATATCCCAAAATCATGCTCCATGTACAGATAAAGGATGCCTTTTTTCCAAATGCACGTTTAGAAAATTCCTGACATCCTCCGTTTCTTGGCATAGCTGACGTAAGCTCTGCATAGACCTTTCCAACAAACAAAACCATGATACCGCCTAAGATAAAAGCTAAAATCGCACCAAAGGTGCCGGCCTTTGTAATCCATTCGCCGGACATGACTACCCAGCCCCAACCAATCATTGCTCCAAATGCAAGCGTGATTGCATCTAATTTTCCTAATCCTTTTTTCTTCATAACCAACACCTACTTTTCTCTGCTAAAACACTACCTCGTTACCTTTGACAACTTTATTATATTACTAAGTTGTCAGTTTTGCAAGATGTATTTTGCAATAATTGTAAAAATGGTTTAAAATAAAAAAAGACTACAAAACAGATGAGGGAAGCTTATGGAAGGAAAAAAAGAAAAAACAGGCAATATTCCAAAATATGAACAAATTGCCGCAGACATTGCATATCAGATAGTGGAAGGTACTTACAAGGAAGGGGAAAAAATTTATGCCCGCTCCTCTATCGGAAGCAGATATAATGTTTCATCAGAAACTGCCAGACGGGCGGTTTGTGTATTGGCAGATTGGGATATTGTAGAAGTAGAGAAAAACAGCGGCGTAATCATTACGTCGATATTAAACGCCAAAAATTTTCTGTCTCAGCATCAACAGACACAGTCTATTTATTCTCTGAAAAGCAAGATTATGGACAGCGTGGAACGGCAAAAACAGGAAAATAAAGAGCTGCAAAAACATTTAACAGAATTGATTGAGCAAATAGAATGTTACAGAGCCACGAACCCCTTTATCCCGCATGAATTGATTATCTCAGAAGAAACACCTTATTTAAATAAATCCATTGCAGAGGTTAATTTCTGGCAGGAAACCTTCGCTACCGTCATTGCAATAAAGCGAAACGGAAACATTATTATGTCTCCGGGGCCGAAAGCCGTATTCCGCCTAAATGACATTTTTTATTATACCGGAAACGAAGACTGTTACAGAAGAGTACAGGAATTTATGTACCCGAAAATATAAACAGGAATTATGCCGCAGTACAATTTCCTATGAAATAAAACAAACCCCATTGTCATTGCGACAATGGGGTTCAATATTTTACTCAAATTATTTAAGAGTAACTTTAGCGCCTTCTGCTTCAAGTTTTGTTTTGATTTCTTCAGCTTCTGCTTTAGATGCGCCTTCTTTTAATACTTTAGGAGCTCCGTCTACAACTTCTTTAGCTTCTTTTAAGCCTAAGCCTGTTGCTTCACGAACAACTTTGATAACTTTAACTTTGTTTGGTCCAACTTCTGTTAATTCTACGTCGAACTCATCTTTTTCTTCTGCTGCTTCTGCTGCACCGCCTGCTGCTGCAACTACAACACCTGCTGCTGCAGATACACCAAATTCTTCTTCACAAGCTTTTACTAATTCGTTTAATTCTAATACGGATAATTCTTTGATAGCTTCAATAAATTCAGCTGTTGTTAATTTTGCCATTATTATTTACCTCCAATTTTTCATTTATAAATTATTTTTCTTTGCCTTTTCGGCGTCTCATACAAACTTCTGATTAAGCCTGCTGCTCTGCAATCTGGTTAAGCACACGAGCGAAGTTTGCAATAGGTGACTGGATACTTCCAAGCAATTTTCCAAGAAGTTCTTCTCTTGAAGGAACCTGGGAAAGTGCTTCGATTCCTGCCTTATCATAGTAAGTGTCTTCTACAACACCTGCTACTAATTCCAGTGTTGGAACTGTTTTTGCGTATTTAGCCAGAATTCTTGCCGGTGCTGTTGCATCTTCTGTACATACAGCTAAAGCATTTGTTCCTTCTAAATGCTGGCATAAATCTTCACAAGCTGTTCCTTTGAATGCAAAGTTCATCATTGTGTTTTTGTAAACTTTGTAAACAACTCCAGCTTCTCTTAATTCCTTACGCATCTGTGTATCCTGTTCAACATTGATACCTTTGTAGTTTACTAAAACTACTGCTGCTGCATCTTTAATGCTGTTGGAAATCTCTTCTACGACAGGTTTTTTAAGTTCTACTTTTGCCATGAATTAGTGCACCTCCTTGTTTTTTTAGGCTGCGCTGCTCAAAATTAAGAAAACCTCTTTGCACAAGACAAAGAGGTTCAAAATCAATCTTATCTATAAAGAATGAATGTTTCCTCGGCAGGCGTTTTTATCCTTATGCCTTGCGGCACCTGCTGTCTTCGGCAGCTATTCCTTTGATAAGGTAACATATATGAGGTCACTTGTCAACTACTTTTTTTGTAATTCATAAACTTGCAAAAAATCACTGCCACAATGGTACTTACTGCCGTTGCTACAATCCCCGGTCCTACAATCGCCGTTGGATTGACGCTTCCATACTGACTTCGATAAGCAATAATATTCACCGGTATTAGCTGCAAGGAAGAAATATTCAAAATCAAAAAAGTACACATTTCATTACTTGCAATACCTTTTTTCCGCACAATTCCTAAAGCTCTGCCCTGCCTTCGGTCATCCTCCAGATTTCCCAATTCCTCCATTGCCTTTAGTCCAAAAGGCGTAGCCGCCCAGCCAAGACCTAAGAAATTGGCAATCATATTTGCGGAAATAAATTCCATTGCCTTATGTTCCGCAGGAATTTCGGGAAAAAGAAAACGAAGAAGAGGCTTCATTGCCTTTGTCATGCGCTCCACCAATCCGGAGGCTCTGGCAATCTCCATAACCCCTACCCACATTGCCACAATTCCTGCCATTGCAATACACAAAGATACAGCCTCCTTTGCAGAGGAAAGAGCTGCATCTGTTACTTTGCTCATGTTGCCTGTGGCAGCGCCATATAAAATTCCGATAAGAAGCATCATACCCCAAAGAATATCCAGCATAGGTTCTCCAAATACACTTTTTCTTTAAGATATGATGCAAATCAGGTTGTTATTCTTTATCCTGTACAACGTTCTTCTGTGCAAGGCGGTCTCCTGCCTCTTGTGCCTTTTGACTGTATTCTGAAAGTCTCTCAAATATTTTTTCCTTCTGCTCTCCTTCTGCCAAAATCGGCTGATAATTATTGTAGCCCTCCTCATAGGCAGAAGAAATTTTGCACGGAAGAATATTAGTTACATTGTCTTCCTGCAATTTTCCGTCTTTAACAGTAAAAGTCTGCTGGAAAATCATAGTATCCATATCGCTGGGCGCTGAATTTCCTCCGAAACAGAAATTCCCCAGACTGTATACAATATTCTTGCCTTTATATTCTTCAATTCCCTGCAACACATGAGGATGATGACCTAACACCAAATCCGCCCCATTGTCAATAGCTGTATGGGCAAGCTCGACCTGTACATCATTGGGAACATTTTCTTTTTCCTGCCCCCAGTGAAAGCTTACAATGATAATCTGTGCACCCTGTTCTTTCAAAGAGGCTATATTATCAAGCAAGTCTTGTTTACAGTCTATATGCTCTGCCAGCTCATAAACTCCTGCAAGTCCTACTTTCACGCCTTTTATGTCCATGACCGCAGTTCTCTCATATCCAAAAGAGGAAATCCCTTCTGCTTCAAGGGCTGTGATTGTGTCCTCATAACTCTTTTTGCCATAGTCAAAGCTGTGGTTGTTTGCCAGATTTGCCGTTTCCACCGCTCCTGCCGTAAGAATTTTCGCATACTCTGCATCCCCTTTAAACGCAAACTGCTTTGGTTCTCTTGTAGTTTCTTCCGTCAAAGTTCCTTCCATATTTACAATCGTTAAATCATCCTGCGCAAAAACAGGCTGTACATTTTGAAAGAAATATGCAGGGTCCTGCACTGCATCATATTTTCCCTTAAAGCTTCTTTTGTAGTTAAAGCCTTCATCCGTTCCCAGAGTGCAGTCACCCGCTGCACTGATGGTAATTGTTGCTTCCTGTACCTCAGGTGTCTCCTGTTTTTCAGGCTTCTGTCCTTCTTTGTTCGCACTTTCTGTTTTCGTTTCAGGCTGCGGTTCTTCTTTATTAGATTTGTACAAGCCCTTCGCTAATAACGCTCCGCATAAGATTACCAGCAGAATAATATCTGTGGTTATAATCACCTTCAAACGCAATTTTTTCTTTTGTCCTTTTCTTTTCATAAATGTTCCCTCAATACGTAACTCCTCTTATTCTTGGTTTAAAAGTGCCTGATATACATCACGCTTCCGTATTCCTCTGTCCTTTGCCACCTGCTTCATGGCATCTTTGCGGCTCATTCCTTCCTTCTCATAAATAGCCAGGTGTTCCTCTAAAGACATGTTTTCCCATTTCTGGCGTTCTTCTAAAACCAGTTCTTCTCTTTGACGTCCTGCCAAAACCATTACACATTCCCCTTTTGGCGGATTTTCCTTGTACCACGCAATCGCCTGAGATAATGTATCTCTGAAAACTGTTTCATGCTTCTTCGTAAGCTCCCGGCAAAGAGAAATTTTTCTGTCTCCCAGCTCTGCATAAAGCTCCTCCAGCGTTTTTACCAGCCGATGAGGCGCTTCGTACAGAATAATCGTTCTTGTTTCGTTCTTCAACTCCTGTAAAATACAGGCTCTCTCTTTCTTGTCAGAGGGCAGAAAAGCCTCAAAAGCAAAACGCCTTGTAGGAAGTCCTGACAAAGTTAATGCAGTAATACAAGCTGCCGCTCCCGGAAGAGATGTAACCTCAATACCCGCCTCACAGCACATTGCCACCAGTTCTTCTCCCGGATCAGAAATCCCCGGTGTTCCCGCATCTGTAATCAAAGCAATATTTTTTCCGTCTAAAAGCTGCCCTACCAAATATCTTCCCTTGTCAAATTTATTATATTCGTGATAACTGGTCATTGGTGTTTTGATTTCAAAATGATTTAACAGCTTAATACTGTTTCTGGTATCTTCTGCCGCAATCAAATCCACCTCTTTTAAAATTCGCAGCACCCTGTATGTGATATCTTCTAAGTTTCCGATGGGCGTTGCACATAAATACAATTTTCCGCTCATTTTGTCACCTCCTGCCCGTAAATTTTCTGTATTTCCTCTGTATAAATTCCCTGTTTTTCATACACGATTAGCGGCTTTTCCACAAGCATGCGTGAATTTCCTCCACGCAGCCCTTCAATCAGCACCATATTCGGCTCTTTATCCGCAAAAGGCTGTACCAATCTCATTCTTTTAGGCTCTATCCGATATTTCACCATAACTGACATAATCTCTGCCAGACGAAATGGTCTGTGCACCATATAAAAGCGCCCTTTTGGCTTTAAAACCTTTGCAGCCTGAGAAATAATATCCTCTAAATTGCAGAGGGTTTCGTGTCTTGCAATAATTTTCGCCTCATTGCTTCCCGTCAACCCATGATGCCCTATCATATAAGGAGGGTTGGTAGTCACAACGTCAAAAAAAGCCCCTCCATAAATGGAAGCGGACTCTTTAATATCCCCTGTGGTAATCGTTATATCCTGCTCCAGATGGTTGTACGCAACGCTTCTCCTTGCCCTTTCTGCACTTTCCTCCTGTATCTCAAGTCCTGTAAAATGCTCTCCCTTCGGATATCGTGCCTTTAATAAAATGGGGACGATACCTGTACCCGTCCCCATATCCAGCACTCTTTCTCCCGGCTTTACCTGCGCAAACCAGGATAAGAGCACTGCGTCAATCCCAAAGCAAAACTGCTGAGGATTTTGTATCAAGCTATATCCGTTTTGGAGGTCATCCAGTCTTTCTCCTTCTCGAAGTATCTTCTCCATAATCGTGAATGTCCTCTTTATTTATCTCTTTCCAGTTCTTTTAATGCTTTCATTTCTTCTTCTGTCAGCTTCAGTTTTTCCCGTTTCTGACGTGCTTTAAACTTCAATTCTGATGCCTGATATTCTCTGATTTCTTTCTCGTCCTCCACATCCACAATTACTTTGACATACTGGCGGAGTACATTTACACTCTGTACTTCACCTTTCAGTCCTTCCGGTGTGGTCACCCTGTCTCCCGGATTTGGCAATTTTCGATTTAACTCTTCGTAAGTCTCTTCCTCATTTTTCAGACAGCACATCAGTCTTCCGCATACACCTGAAATCTTTGTAGGATTTAAAGATAAATTCTGTTCTTTTGCCATTTTAATGGAAACCGGCACAAACTCTGACAGATACGTATGACAGCACAGAGGTCTTCCGCATATACCGATACCTCCTAAAATCTTTGTTTCATCCCTTACGCCAATCTGGCGAAGCTCTATTCTTGTCTTAAAGATTGCTGCCAAATCCTTTACCAGCTCACGGAAATCAATACGTCCGTCCGCAGTAAAGTAAAAGAGAATTTTATTATTGTCAAACGTGTACTCTACATCAATCAGCTTCATTTCCAGATTATGCTCTCTGATTTTCTTTAAACAAATCTGAAATGCCTCTTTTTCTCTTTTTCTGTTCGCTTCCTCTTTTTTATCATCCTGAGGCGTTGCAATACGGATAACCTCTTTTAGCGGCTGTACCACTTTCTCATCCGATACCTCTCTTGGCGGCAGCACAACACTTCCGTATTCCACACCTCTTGCGGTTTCTACAATGACATGCTCTCCTGCCTTTATCTCTAAGTCTTGCGGTGAAAAATAATAAATTTTTCCCACGTTACGAAATCTTACTCCAATTACCTTTGTCATAACTAGTTCTCCCTGATTGTAAGGAACAAAAGTTCCATGGTTAAATCAAAATTTACATTTGCCTGCAAACGTGCTTTTGCTGTTTCGATAGCCCGAATAATTTTCTCCAAGCCTTCATAAGAGCTTCTGTCAGCACGGCTTTTAATATCATTATACTCCTGGCGAAATACAAGTCCGTCAATCTGTCTGGTTGCCTTAAACATCAAAACATCTCTGAACCATACCAGATACAAATCCAAATACTCATATATGGTATGCTTTTGCTCGGAAAGAAGTTTAATAGCATCCACCATTTCGTAAACTTCCATATCCTGACCTCGTTTCAGAATACGAAAAGCCGCATCCATCATCTCCGTGAAATCCTCGGCAGTGGCAATCTGCTTCGCTTTTCCTACATTTCCCTGTGCAAAGGCAACACTGACCTCCGCCTGATAATCCGGCACATGAAGCTCTTCCATTAAATATTTCTTAATTACTTCATCTCTGACCGGTTTAAAATTCAATGTCACACATCTTGATGCAATCGTGGGAAGCAAGGTACTCCCGTTATTTACCAACAAAAGAATGACTGCGTAAGCCGGCGGTTCTTCTATGGTTTTCAACAGAGCGTTCTGCGCCTGCACAGTCATCTTCTCCGCTTCATCTACAATATAAATTTTATATGGTCCTGTGTATGGTTTAATAGAAACATCAGAAATTAACTGTTCTCTGATATCTTCAATACCTATGGAATTTGGTTTCTCGTGACTAATGTAAATAATATCCGGATGGTTCCGGTTCATTGCCTTTTTGCAGGAACTACACTGCAAGCATGGTTCATCTCCATGCTTTTCACACTGCAACGTCATAGCAAACAACTTTGCCAGAAGCTTCTTACCGCTTCCCTTCTCTCCTGCAAAAATATAGGAATGGGAAACCTTATCCATTGCTGCTGCATTCTTTAAATGTTTCACTACTTCTTCATGTCCCAATACTTTTTCTACTTCTTGCATTGCAATTCACCTCAATTCCTGCGCTCTTACGAGAACAACTTTCGTTCATTATATCACATATTTTTTCCCTACTGCAACTTTTGTATATAGTTTTTAATTTCTTTTATACAATTTTCCAGCTCCGTATTATAAAATCTCTTTGTAATGCCTGCCTCCCGTAACTTTTCTTCTGAAAAATCCTGTGCGTCTGTCAGAAATCTCCGGCACATTTCCTCATATTTGGGAGTTTTTTGCTGTTCTTCTCTGGCGATTGCTCTCTTTAAACGCTCTCCATCCTCCACTTCTATATAAATAGGGCAGATTTTTTCTTCTCCGTAATAATTTTTCAGCTGCATATAGGACTCTAAGGTTCCAATTCCCAGATAATTTTTTTCATCGTCTGCAATCTGACCGTCATCTGCGGTAAAGTATGTCCAAGGCCCATATACTGTTTCATAAGTTCGGGACTCTATTACTTTTCCATCTTCTTTCAGCCGGCAAAAGCGTTCTTCCTGCACAAAATGATACTCCCGCCCCTGCATTTCCCCTTCTCTCATCGGTCTGGTGGTATATAAAATCAGTTTTGAAAGCTCCAGTGTTTCATCTGTACGCAGGCGGTTATAAATTGTATCCTTCCCTGATGAACTTTTTCCCATAATATAAAAAATCTTTCCCATAGTCGCTCCTTTTATCTTCCTGTTTTATCTGTCTAAAACCCATATAAATTCCTGTGTATAATCCTGTAAACCCTGAAGGTAAAGCCCCTGCTTTTTCCACTTCAGCGCCTGCTCAAGAAACTGCCTGTCAATCTTTTCTCCCGGAGTTAAAAGCGGTATTCCCGGTGGATACAGATAAGCATACTCGCCTGAAATCAGCCCTTCACTTTCTGAAAATAATACTCTCTGTTTTTTTCCTTCCATCCCTTCATAAATAGGACAAGCCTGCTCGGCACGAAACACCTTACTGCTGTCCTCAAAGCAAAATTTCGGTTCAAAGCTCCTAGATAACCCTGCATCAATTTCCAAAAACGCCTGTGTTAATCTTTCAAATCCTTCCTTATTATCTAAGACACCGGTAAGAGCAATAACGTAGTTTTCCGCCTCCATTTCCATTTCTAAATGATATTTTCCCCTTAAAATATCATGAAGCTTTACTCCTGATATTCCCGTACCAACTGTGGAAATCACAAGCTTGGAAATATCAAAAGCAGAATAAGTATTTCCAAGTTCTTGCTCCAGCATCCGAAGGGACTTCATTTTACTTAACTGCAATCGACATTCTTTTAAATTATCCACATATTCCTCAAACGCTTCTTCTCCCTTTTCTTTTATAAATCTCAGACAAGCGGAAATGCCACCCATTAACACGTATGAAGGACTGCTGGTCTGATAAATCCCCAAAAAAGTTTCTACTTTATTGATATCTATGCGTTTTCCTTTCACGTGCAAAAGAGCTGTCTGAGTAGGTGACGGCAGGGTTTTATGCAGGCTGTGAATAACCACATCCGCTCCCAAATCAAGGGCAGAAACAGGAAATCCATCATGAAACGAAAAATGTGCCCCATGCGCTTCATCTACAATGAGAGAAATATTATATTTGTGCACAATTTCTGCTATGCTTTTCACATCGGATACTATTCCTTCATAGGTGGGCGAAGTAATTAAAACAGCCTGAATGTCTCTATCTTTTTCTAATGCTTTTTCCACATCAGCAGGTAAAATCCTGCCATTTAATCCACAAGTCGGCTCATAAGACGGATAAAGATACATGGTCTTCAAGCCTCTTAAATATGCAGCATGATACACTGCCTTATGACAGTTTCTGGCCATTAAAAGCTTCCCGTTTCTCTTCGTACAGGCTGAAACTGCTGCCAAAATTCCTGCCGTACTGCCATTTATAAGGAAATATGTAAAATCAGCTCCATAAAGGCTTGCTGCCAGTTGTTGATTTTCCTTTAAAATCCCCTCTGCATGATGAAGATTATCAAAATCTGTTATCTCCGTAATGTCAATATCATAAAAATTTTTCATTGTGTCCGGCAAAAAATTCCGCTTGTGTCCGGGCATGTGAAAAGGATAAAAATCTGTCCGGCTGTATTCATACAACGCCTCATCTAAATATTTCATATATTCCCTATTCTCCTCTATACGCATTTTCATTAGTACATTTCTTACGGAACATTATTATTGTGTAGTACCTGACCTCCTATTGCAATAATAAAGCGACTGCTGCATTAAGACTAACACAACAGTCGCCTACTTAAAAGAAATAATTTCTAAGTTTACACTTTAAATCGATATCCCACTCCCCAAATTGTTTCTATATATTGAGGTTTCGCTGTATTAAATTCAATTTTCTCACGAATTTTCTTAATGTGCACAGTAACCGTTGCAATATCTCCGATAGACTCCATTGCCCAGATTTCTTTAAACAGCTCATCCTTTGTAAATACTCTGTTTGGATTTTGTGCTAAAAAGGTAAGAAGATCAAATTCTTTCGTGGTAAAATTCTTCTCCTCGCCGTTTACCCATACACGTCTGGCTGTCTTGTCAATTTTCAACCCACGAATTTCAATAATGTCATTTTCCTGAATTCCTGTTCCAATCAGACGCTCATATCGGGCAAGGTGAGCTTTTACTCTGGCAACCAGTTCACTGGGACTGAATGGTTTTGTCATATAGTCATCTGCTCCAAGACCAAGACCTCTGATTTTATCAATGTCGTCTTTTTTGGCTGAAACCATGATAATCGGCGTGTTTTTCTGATTACGGATTTCTCTGCATATTTCAAATCCATCCACCTCCGGAAGCATTAAATCTAAAATAAACAAATCATAGTCTTCCTCTAAGGCTCTTTTTAATCCTACATCGCCTCTATTCTCAATTTCCACTTCAAAACCGCTTAATTCCAGATAGTCTTTCTCTAAATCTGCAATCGCTTCCTCATCTTCCACAATTAAAATCTTACTCATTTACCGGTACCTCCTGATATTTTCTTAGAACAAAGTACATCACTGTTCCAATATTTTCTTTACTTGTTGCCCAGACCTTACCTCCATGGTCCTCCATAATCTTTTTAACAATAGAAAGACCAATGCCGCTTCCTCCCTTAGAGGAATTTCGGGAAGCATCTGTTCTGTAAAATCTGTCAAATATATTAGGCAAGTCTTTTGCCGCTATTCCCTTTCCGTTATCCTCGATTTCCACCTGAATAAAGTCTCCCACATCCTTTACCCGCAAATTAATTCGCTTCTGTTTTCCATCGCCGGTATACTTCAAAGAATTGCTCACAATATTATTTACAACACGCTTAATCTGCTCCGCATCTGCAATTACCATAACTTCCGGTTCTACATAGTTGGAGTAAGAAAACTCTACATTCTTGGCGCTAAGCTCTACATTCAAATCTTCCGCACAGTCATCAAAAAATTCTGTTACATAAATTTTATTAAACGTATACGGAATTTTATTCGTATCCATTTTTGAATAGAAAGTCAGTTCATTAATTAATCTGTCCATTTCATTGGCTTTATTATAGATGGTCTTAATATAACGCTCCATTTTCTCCGGCGTATTGGCAACTCCGTCCATAATTCCCTCAACATAGCCTTTTACCGCTGTAATCGGAGTTTTTAAATCATGGGAAATGTTGCTGATAAGCTCCTTACTTTCCCTATCAAAAACAACCTTTTCTTCTGCATTTTCCTTCAGACGGCGGCGCATATCCTCGAAATCCTGACATAAATCCGCAATTTCACTGACGCCTTCCGTAGATACAGAGAAATTCAAGTCACCCTCCTTAATCCTTCTGGTAGCTGTCCGAAGTCTGTCAAGAGGAGCAATCACCCCTCTGTAAATCCACCATGTCAGACCTAATGCAGTAGCAGACAGAATTACAATTACCGTTACCAGCATGTTTTTGAAAAGCTCCTTCAACTGAGGAAGCGTTTCAAAAATATTAGAAATAATAAATGCGCTTCCGTCCTTGACTGTATCCGTCTGAAAACTAATCTGTTTTACAAGTGCCTGAACTCTGCCTCCCATGTAAACACTGTCGCTGCTTCCGGAATTAAAGTTTTCATAACGCTCCAAACGTTTTACTACCTCTGCCGGATAGTTTTCGCAGCCGTAATAAGTCACTCTGTCTCCTTCTTTCACCAACAGATACGAGTGCATCTCCTGAAGCTCCTTATTCATTTCATCCAAATACACAATGTCTTCAAATTTATATGGCTCTTCCTCTGCTACTTTTTGCATCATCTCTGCCTGTTCATTACTAAGATGATTTACAATCTCCGCTGTGTTGGAAAGACTTTTATATGTGGGGTCTTCTATTCCATATTGTTCTTCTATGACACCAAACTGATACTCCGAAAATGCCCAGAAAGCCAAACCCGTAAAAAGCAAGGGTTCTAAAACAATAATAAAGAAAGAAATAATAATTCTGGTTTTAAGTTTCATAATCACTGCCTCTCTAGCCGGTTTTTCTATATTGTACCACGTCGACTACCGTCTCCGTGAGCTTTTCGCCTTATATAGCTCTTTGCGTACATGCAGGGCTCTGCAAGGCTCATTATACCATATTTTTTCTCTTTTTCCCCTAAATAATCCGGAATTAAATCTAAACTTTCTATAAAAAACCTTTGAAAATACTTTGACTTTCCTGAAAACTCCACCTAAAATAAAGTTAACTATTATTTTACAAAATCCAAGGAGATATTATGTTTTTAGACAAAGGGAATATTCTTTCCAATTTCAACCATTTATTTGATACAGAAGCTTCCTGCCATATATCTTTATACTCCCATTTCGGTATGGGAAAAACCAGACTCATTCAGGAGCTTTCTAAAAGCAGAAAAACTTTATATTTTAAAGCTGCCCCTCTATCTTTTGAAGAAAATATCCGTATGCTAAAAGCATTATGCACGCGGCAATTCCACAAAGATTTTCAACAGGCAAAAAAACTGACTGATGTTCTTAAATTACTTGCCAAACACGCTGAGCAAGAACCGTTGTTAATCATTTTTGATGACTTTCCACATCTTGCTGCCGGAAACAGAAGGATTTCCACATTGATTACTTCTTTTTTCAACCGCACAAGCAACGCTGCAAATTTATTTCTGGTGTTATGCAAGCCCGCTTCTGCCTATGAAAAAGAATGTACAAAGGAACAGCATGCTTTCCTTTTAAGACCGTTTCGCTTTTTTGAAATGCGGATGCTTTATCCTGAAATGTCCTTAGAAGAACAAATGCTATTATATAGCGTTACCGGCGGTGTACCTGCTTATTTACGTTTTTTTAACCCTGAAATATCGGTAAAAGACAATCTTTACCGACTTTTCTTTCAGGAAAACGGCAGTTTTTATCGCCTTGTACCTTCCAGAACAAAAGAATTTTACTCTGCGTCTTCCGTTATGCGCTCTATTCTCCTTTCCCTGGGACAGGAGGAGAAAAAGCTGCAGGAAATTTGTGACGATACAGGGCTTACACCCAGCGCTGCCAGCAGTCTTCTGCTCTCTCTATCTTCCCATAATCTGGCAGAGCGAAAAGTACCGGTAACCGAAGACCAGACAAGCCGCCGTGCGGTTTATTCCATCTCGGATGGTATTTTTCGTTTTTGGTACACCTATGTCTTTCCTTATCAGTCAGAAATTGAATTTGGACAGGGAGAGACCGTTTTCAATACTTTTGTTTTGCCTGCCTTAGATAACTATACTAAAAATACCTTTGAAACAATATGCAGAGAATTTCTGGTTTTAACGGATGAAATGAGAACATCTCCTTTCCCTATGAAAAATGTAGGCAAATGGTGGGGACAGCATCCTACAAAAAAACGTACAGAAGCAATTCCTATTGCCGCTTATGACAATAACAAAGTCTTACTAGGAACCTGTTTCTGGACAGATGAATGGCTCGATATTGATGCACTTTACAAGCTGCAAAAACATTCTTCTCTTTTCCCGGATATGGAAGAATGGTATTATCTGTTTTCCAAATCAGACTTTGTAAGTGGTTTTGAAGTGATTTCCGGAAGCCATGTACATGTGTTCAGCTTGGAGCAAATGTGTGGTATTGCAGACAAATATCTAACTGTATACTGCAAAAATGATTTATAATACGTCTTTTTACAATATGTATCTATAATTTGCAACTTTACACTTTATTTCTGCATATTTTAGGTTTGTTTTTATCCATTTATGGCAATGCTATATTTAGCAAAAAAGGAGATTTGCCTTTATGGACGAAAAAAGAACAAGACAATTTCGTGAATTAGGACTGACTATATCTTATTATCGGAAATTAAAAGGATTAACGCAAACCCAGCTTGCAGAAAGTGTAGGACTTAGCAGAACACATATTAGTAATATTGAAGCACCAAGGGTAAAAACTTCCATTTCTCTGGATAGTCTTTTTGACATCGCAGAAGCATTGGAAGTACCTGTTCGTGATTTATTTGATTTTAAATGCTAAGAAAGAAGGAAAAATTATGCAGCTACGGAAAGGACACCCTGCTCTTTTAGACAGGCGTGAAGAAAAGGAAATAAAGGTTTACAATTTGCTGGAGCAGTTGAAAATCCCTTATGAACAGGCAGACCACGAAGCAGCCTCTACTATGGAAGCCTGCGAACGGGTGGATGAGCTTATGCAGGTCACTATGTGTAAAAATCTATTTCTATGTAATCGCCAGCAAACAGACTTTTACCTGCTTTTAATGCCCGGAAACAAAAAATTTAAAACAAAAGACCTTTCCAAACAAATCGGCTCTGCAAGATTATCCTTTGCAGGACCGGAATTTATGGAAAAATTTCTGAACATTTCTCCCGGTTCTGTCAGTGTATTGGGTTTAATGAATGATTTAGAAAACCGTGTACAATTATTGGTAGATGAAGAGGTTCTGGAAGATGAATTTATCGGCTGTCATCCCTGTGTCAATACTTCCAGCTTAAAGCTTTTGACAAAGGACTTAACAGAACGTTTTCTTCCTGCAGTACATCATGAAATGAAAATTGTGCATTTGCCAAACCCTGAAGAAGAGTAAAAATCTTCTTAAAATGTGGCTGCTGCTTTAAGCTTACACGCCATCTGTATCTTAAAGCAACAGTCTTCTTTTTACAGATTTTCCTTCAGAAATCTCTTTACATTTTTAAAAAATACTTTTTCAACCTGACTGTATAGCATACCTTCCCTTTCCATTGCTTCTGCCAAAAGCGGAAGACCTGCTGCATTTTTCATCTCAGAAGGCGCTTCTTCAATCCCGTCAAAATCACTGCCAAGCCCGATACATTCTTCTCCCCCTACGCAAATAATATATTTTATCTGTCTGATGAGTTCCGACAAAAGCGCACCGTCTTCCTTTGGCTTCCAGTTCTCTCTTACAAAAGAAACACAGAAATTCAATCCCATGACACCGCCTTTTTCAGCTAAAATCCGTATCATATCATCCGTTAAATTCCGAGCTGCATTAGGGGCAATTCCCCTTGCATTAGAATGAGATGCCAAGAAGGGACGCTTTGCGTATTTTGCCACGTCATAAAAGCCGCCGTCTGAAAGATGTGAAACATCGGGAATAATACCAAGCGCTTCCATTTCCTCCAACATTTCAAGTCCTTTTTCTTTTAAACCTGCTGTTTCTCCTGCACTCCACATTTTTTGTTCCAGAGGATTATAAAAACGATTGGGATATCCTAAATCATTCTCATAATTCCATGTAAAAGTTGCCATACGCACCCCTTGCTCATAAAATTTACGCAGCATCTGCGGTTCTCTCTGGTAAATAGCTCCTTCCTCCAAAGATAACAGTGCGGAAATCTTTCCGTTCTTCTCGTTTTCTTCTATATCCTTATATGTAAAAACCTGTGCAATATCCTGACTGTTTTTCTTAATTTCCTCCTGAAACAGCGCTGCCATCTCCTGTGCAGTACAAAAGCTGTCTTTTTGTGCCTCCTTGTCTACGAAAAGCGCAAAAGTCTGAAGTCCATAATCTCCTTTTCTCATCTTTTCGATATCTAAATGGAGATTGTTCTTCCTAAGCTCTACTGCATCCTTACTCTTCCTCTTTTCATATATAGCGCTGATTGTATCGCAGTGCATATCAAAAACCTTCATTGATTTTCCTCTCCTTCTGGCTGTATTTTACTTTAGTATAAAGCATCCTCTCTTCTTTTTCCAGATGAACAGCCCCATTAAAAAGAGAATAACTATGATTATGTTTACTCTGCTATTTTCCGGCTTTGCTTTTTGGAAAGAAGTGAGGATAACCAGCACACGAAGCTCCTCCTGTTGTATGTTTTGTGCCGCATCTGTGGCAGATACTTTTATTTTCTGCCAATTTCCGTTTTTGGAAATCTGCTCTTTCACAATTCCGTTTTTTTCTTTTAGTTCTTCTTTTCCATAGTGCATCTTCCTGTCTCCGATTTGAATATCTAAACCTTCTAATGCCAGATTATCTGTAACTTCAACAAGCATGTCTCTTGCAGCGCTTTGATATTTGCCTGCATCCGTTACCCCCGATATCAGAATTGTAGGGGATGTTCTGTCCACAGTAAAAGAGAGCGGCAATGGTTCTGCCTTTCTTTTCAAACTTATATTATTCATGCTGTTGTCGGCATTATCCTTGGAATTTAAAATAACCGTATAATTTCCTTCTTTTTTAAAGTTTTCCGCTTTTATTTTATAATAATTTTTCTTCCACTTTCCTTCCTGCTCTAAAACTTCTGCTGTATAATCCTGTCCTTCTTTTAAGTCTTTCAATTCTCCGTCACAATTTACAGTAAGCGTTCTTTCTTTAATCGTATCTACATTGTATTCATAAATCCCGATTTCTTTTCCTTCCCTCAAATATGTATGGCTTCCTTCCTTCACATTCAGCCATTTTCGTGTATCTAAATCTGCCTCGTACACAGAACCATACCGATTTACAGAAAATATCAGCTCTTTTTTTGCCCAATTTCCTGCTTTATCTACTGCTGCTACGGAAAGTGTATAGATATCATCTGTTTCTTCTGTTCTGGGTAAATCGGCAATCTGTATTTTTTGTCCCCTTTTTATATTCTTTACACTCTTTTTCAGCTTTAATTTTTTCTCATTGCTTCCTGTAATATTTATGGTAAAACCGCCTGTTTGATAATTCAAATCACAAATTTCTATTATCGGCGCTACCTTATCCTTATTGGCTGATTTATCCTTTATATTGGAAATTTTAATTTCCGGAAGCTCTAAATCCACACAAAAACCTTCTCCTCGAAACTCCTTTGCTTGATTTCCCGCTTTATCTCCACAGGAAACCTTTAAACAATATTCACCGCTCTCTTCATAAAAAACCTTTGCTTTATGAACGCCTTTATGAGAAGAAAACTGTGTAATCCGTGGCTTTTTTCCTGATATATTCTCAAGCTCTGTATCTATTTTAACCTGATTTTCATCAAAATTTCGCTCACGAATAACAATTTCAGCTGTACGAGGATGATTAAAATACCTGATGTCAGAAGAACTTTCCTCTTCATAAAAAACCTCAATTACAGGAGCTGTCCTGTCTATAATAAACTTCTCCTTCTCCTCATATTTTTCTTTATTTCCTGCCTTATCCTCACAGGAAAAATGCAGTCCATAACTACCGTCTTCCGAAAAAACAATCTGACAGGAATGTGTATTTCCCTTTGACTTCCACTTTCCCACTTGTGCTTTTCCTTGCATTTCCCATTTCACAGAAGAAGGCTCAAAATTTTCCTCTGTTATCTCTATCTGTGCCGTACGCTGCGTATTATAATAGCTCTTTTCATTTGCTTTCCCTACGCTCCACTGCACGGAAATCTTAGGATTTGTTATATCTATGTTTAATTTTATCCTCTTACTTTTTCCTATGTTGCCTGCTCTGTCTTCTGCAAAGGCTTGTATTTCAAGTACTCCATCCCCATACGCTGCAACAGGCACAGTGGTTTCCTTCGAGACAGCTTCTATCCCTTCTTCTGTTTCCTGAAGCAAAGAAATTTTCTCATTCTGTTTTCCCTTGGAAATAATGTAATAAACCTCCTGCAAACCGGAGTTTCCGTATCTCTTGTTCGCATCTGTTCCTTGAATATCGAGCTTAATATCCTCACGAAAAAAGTAATCCTTCTCTTCCTTTCCATTGACAAGCTCCATAACAGGCATTGGACATTGCGTATCAATGCAAAATGAGATTTCTTTTCCCTTTACAATACAATCCTGTGTTGTTCGCTGAGATAAATCTTTAACAACAGGACAAATCTTATATTCCCCCTCTTTCAATGTCATTTCCAGTATGTGCTCTTCCCCTTTTTCTATCCATTTTATCTCTTTCATAAGCTTATCTTCCAGCTCTGCCAAAGAAGAGTTCTTTTTTTCTCCGTTTATCTCTGTTTCAAACCATAAATACTCTTTTTCTTTTGAAAAATTCTGCTCCCTGTACAAAATTTGAACAGTCATCGGATTTTTAGAATAATATCCTGAAAAAGCATCCCCTTGACTAAAACACTGTACTTTTACTTCAGGCAAGACGGTATCCGTCTGCAAGCTTAACTCTTTTTCTGTTTTGTTGCCCGCATAATCAGTAACATTAACGACAACCTGAACCTCCATACTGCTGTTTTCTTTTACTACTACCGTATATGGCAGTAGTATTTCTTTGTATTTTTCTCTTTCTTCTAAAGAGCTTTCTTGAAAAAGAGTTTCCCTGACAAGCTCCTCTCCGTCACCTTTTATCAAAATTTCTATTTGGGCTATGGCAGCTTTCTCATCTTGGACAACAAATTCTAAATCCACATCTTCCCCGTAAATACCTGTCTTCGCTGCTTCCTGTGTCCCTGCAAATGCAATTTGTAATTGCGGTTCTTCCCAATCTGTCATAATTCCGTCAGAAACATAAATTTTCTCATGCCCCAGATAGTCCTCTGTTCTTATAAAAACAAAATAATTCTTTTCTTCCTCAGGAATTGGAATTTCTCCGTTTTGAGGCAGCAAATCCCATTTCTCTTTTTTCAACTCCTCATTAAGATACTCCTCAACCTCTTTTCCTGTAAATTCCCCTTCTTTTTTCATAATATGATACTGACTTTTCTTCACACCACAGCCATTTTTATCTTCTATATGAAAACATTCTTTTCCTGCATCTGCTTTTCCGTAAAATCTGCTAAACCTTATGATTTCCGGCAATGCTTCGCAGTCATTTATCCTGTCACTTACCGTATTTTCTGTCACCTCAGGAACATCTGTATCGAGAAAAACCGAAATCTCAAAGGGCTTTGACTTTACCTTATTCTTCTGATGAACAAGGAAAAGTGAAAGCTTTCTTTCCTCTCCCTCTTGGAAATCCTCCTTTGAAAAATCCAGTCCCTTTCCATTCTTACTGATAATTTCTCCTGACTCTGTGCATACATCTGTATAAAAACTTGCCTTGCTGTTCTGTTTCAGCAATACATGAAAATCCTGCATTTTCCCGTCTGCCCAGAGTTTTCCGGTATTCTCATCCAAATACACCTGTTGCCTGTCTGTCTCAAACTCGATATATTCCGAATGATCCTCTATTGCCTCCGACTCTATTTGTAAACTGCCGCAAGTAACCTCATCATAATTAAAATAATAATTTTCCCCTGACTTGCCGTCCTGTTTTACGGTTATTCTCTCCTTCCATTCTCCCAATGAATAATCCGGCAATTTATCTTTCTCTATGGGCTTTTCCACAGGTGTAGGATAAACGACAGCATCTCCCTTTAGCAGTCCTTCTGTTTCAGAATTTTTATAACCCTCTGTGTTTTCCTGCACCGGCGTATCTGACGCAAAATTTATTTCATTGTAATGCCCATATTCCCGCCATCCTCGCTCTACCCTTAAATTTATCTTACGCTTCTTTATAGTGAGCGCACATTCTAAACAAACCTGTTGCTTTTCTAAATCCACTTTATATTTAGAGGCGTCTTTTCCTCCCAGTTCAACCTTGGTAACAAGGACAGAAGTCTTTTTTCCCTCTGTTACATCTTTTATTTTTTCCTCCAGCACCCCTTCCAGATTTTTTACAAAAACATCTTCTGATTTCTCTGCGCTTTCTATTTCTATATCCTCTAAATTTTCCAAAATATCTCCTGTTTCAGGATTTTGGAACACCGAAAAATCATCTCGGTCATATATCTTTGTATATTTCAGACAGACTCCTTCCTTCATTTTAAGCGTAACTGTTTTCTCTTCCTGAACAGATGCTTCTGCTTTCTGCACGAAAACAAAGCTTCCTACAAACAAAAACACAGTTATAACCAATATTCCCTTTAATTTTTCGCTTCTTTTTCTGCCATAAGCTATCCATAATGTAACAAAAAGGCAAAAAATACTAATCCCGAAAAAGACATTTTTAAGACACTGATAAAAATAAATCTGATTTTGTATCTCATTCATTTTCCCCACTCCCCTCTTCAAAGGCAGCCTCTATACTGTGATGTGCTGCGGATAAATTTTCACACAGATTTCTTTTCATTTCTTCCTCATAAACCGCATTTGCGCTTCCCTTTTCTATTTTCATTGCATCTAACCCCTCTTCTATTTCTCTAAGCTGCTTTTCCATTTCTGCTTTCGTCACTCCTGCCCTTGCAAACTGAAAAGCAGAAGTAATCATTTGCGACAATATCTCTTTATAGGCAAACAGCAAATCTTTTGATTTATACCTGTTTTTCTTCTCATGTTTTACAATCTCTGTTAAATCCCCCCAGTAATCTTTATAAGAAATACGCACATCTCCTCCTTGATGATACATGCCCAGCCAGTCATAGTATGATGCGATTTTCCAGAGCTTTTGTGCTCTTATAATTTCAGCCTCCTGTAAGCCTTGGGATGGTTTCCCTTCTCCTGCAATTTTCAGCCATTTCTCTGCTGCCGCCTTATTTCCCGTACCGTTATAAGAGTAAAAATAAGCAAGTCCCAAGATGTATGCAAAGCTCTCATACTCTCTTTTACGTGATTTTAAATATTCTTCATTTCTCTTATTTCCTTCTTTGGTAATTCCCAGCATTTCACGGATAAATTTTTCCTCTTTTTCTGAAAAAAAACATACAGAATATCCCTGTAACTCCTCCTGTTCCTCATTGTCTTTCCAGAGAAAAGTCTCCAAAAGCGCTTTATATGCTCTGCTGTCCTTGGGATTTAAGGTAATTGCTGCCTGATAACACGCCTGATACTGTTCTTTTCCCCTTTGACGCTGTGCTTCATACAGGCAATCCTCATACGCATTTTTTACCAGCTCCTTTTCTTCTCGATAAAAAACAAGGCTTAAAAATCCGGAAACAATGGTTAATCCCAAAAAGCAAAACAGCATTAGCTTTTTTATCTTTTGAGACTTTTGATATTCTATATCCAATTTATAATAATGAGAAAGCTCCTGTTGTAATTCCTCACAGGACTGATAGCGTTTGGAAGGATTTTTCCTTGTACACTTTAAGATAATCATTTCAAGACCGGATGACAGATTTGTATTCCAATATCGAATAGGATAGATTTCATAGGGCTTACAAATAGGGTTATGCCCTGTAAGAAGATAATAAAGCGTAACGCCCAGACAGTAAATATCTGTCCGAATATCGGACTGTCCCTGCCCTTTATACTGCTCAGGCGCTGCGTAACCGCAAGTTCCCAGGCACAGGGTATCCTCCGCCTGACTTTCTTTAAATTCTCTGGCAGTACCAAAATCAATAAGTACCACTTTTCCGTCCTTTTGCACCATCACATTGGCAGGCTTCATATCACGGTAAATAATAGGCGGATTTTGAGAATGGAGATAAGACAGCACATCACACAGCTGTTTTCCCCAATTTACAACGGTTTCCTCTTTCTGCGGTCCGTATTCCTGCACAATACTTTCCAGCTGCCGCCCTTCTATGTAGTCCATTACCAGCAGAAAGGTTTCCTCGTTTTCAATAATATCTACAATATCAGGAAGATTGGGGTGATGCAGCCTTTTTAATATATCTGCCTCTGTTAAGAGTCTCTGATGAACCGTTTCAAAATTTTCCACGCCCTCCTTTTTTACTTCTTTAATTGCCCAGTGTTTATTTACCTTCTCATTTACTGCCAGATAAACAACGCTCATGCCGCCTTCGCCTAATTTTCTCAGGATTTTGTATCTGCCGTCAATCAGCTCACCTGTTTTTCGCATAGTATCACCTTCCTTTTATCAATAAAGCATCGGCCAGTCCAAAAAATATTGGGGCATAAAGGCATTTTTTTAAATAATCACATGGAATATTCTTGACAGAGCTGTCAAAAAGAGTTCTTAGAATTGTTTTTGTGAATATGAGAATATCATAATTTCTTTGCATTTGCAATTAGCAATATTGCCAAAAATATTGATATCCGGTGAAGCTGTCTCATTAAGAGATAACCCCACCGGACAAATCTGCCAAAGAACTTTATGGTTTAAAATCTGAATACTGCAACTCCATAGGCCGGTAATGGATATGCAAAGGAAAATGGTCTTCCGTCACATTCTTTTTTCACTGCTTTATAATCTACCACTTCTTTATGTACATCACCGCCGAATTCCGGTTCCTTGCTGTTTAAAATCAGCTTATACTGTTTTCTCTTCGGTACACCTACCCTATAATCATCTCTTGCTACCGGTGTATAGTTAATTACAAATAACAAATTGTTTCTGCCTGTAGGTGACCAACGTACAAAACTGTAAATACTTCTGCTAGCATCATCAGCATTAATCCATTCCAGTCCCTGATAATTGCTGTCATTTGCATATAGAGCAGGGTACTTTTTATACATTTTAAGTAATTCCTTTACATAATTCTGAAGCTGCTGATGGTTTTGTTCTCCCAGCAAGTACCAATCTAATTCTCGTTCTTCGCTCCATTCCTGATACTGTCCAAAATCCTGTCCCATAAACAATAATTTCTTACCCGGATGTCCAATCATATAAGAATATCCGGCTTTTAAGTTCTCAAATTTATCCTGTCCAAGCCCCGGCATTTTGTTTATCATAGAGCATTTCAGATGTACTACCTCATCATGAGAAAGCACCAATACGTATCTTTCGCTGTACGCATAAGAGGTGGAAAATGTCATTTTATGATGATTGTATTTTCTGAAATACGGGTCCAGCTTCATATATTCCAAAAAGTCGTGCATCCATCCCATATTCCATTTCAAGGAAAATCCCAGTCCGCCGTCCTCCGGTTTGCCTGTTACCATCGGCCATGCGGTAGACTCCTCGGCAATCATGACAACGCCCTTATGTTTCCCTAAAACAACGGAATTCAAATGACGGAAAAATTCAATGGCTTCCAAGTTCTTGTTTTCTCCGTATTGGTTCGGAACCCATTCTCCGTCTCTGCGTCCGTAATCCAGATAAAGCATAGATGCAACTGCGTCTACACGCAGACCGTCAATATGAAATTCCTCAATCCAAAACAGCGCATTGGCTATGAGGAAGTTTTTCACTTCATTTTTACCATAATCAAAGACTTTTGTTCCCCAATCAGGATGTTCTCCCTTTCTGGGATCTGCATATTCATAAGTCGGAGCGCCGTCAAAGTCTGCCAGCCCATGAGCATCCTTTGGAAAGTGTGCCGGTACCCAGTCCAGAATAACACCGATTTTATTCTTATGTAAATAATTGACAAAGTAGCGAAAATCTTCCGGTGTACCATAGCGGGAAGTAGGTGCATAATAGCCGGTTACCTGATATCCCCATGAACCGTCAAAAGGATGTTCTGCAATTCCCATAAGCTCCACATGGGTATAGCCCATTTCTTTCACATATTTTGCCAGTTCATGTGCCAGCTCCCGATAATTATAAAAACCGGGATCATCCTCTCCCTGTGACGGATGTTTTTTCCATGAGCCGGGATGCACCTCGTAAACAGACATGGCATCCTTGTCCACATCAAATTCCTGACGTTTTTTCATCCAGACACTGTCTGACCATTTATATCCGGTTAAATCCACAACCCTTGAAGCATTTCCCGGACGAAGTTCGGAATAATTTGCATAGGGGTCTGCCTTATATAACAACTCGCCGCTTTGGGCGGTAATGCAGAATTTATACAAATCCCCTTCTCTTACCTTCGGAATAAAAAGCTGATAAAGCCCCATATTATTATCGCATTTCATAATGTCTGCTTTTTCATCCCAGTTATTGAAATTCCCCACTACGGAAACTGATTTTGCATGAGGCGCCCATACTGCAAAGAAAACGCCTTCCTTCTTTCTGTTCACACCCACATGTGCCCCCAACAGCTTATAAATTTCGTAATGAGTCCCCTCTCCGAACAAATATCGGTCCAACTCTGTAATTTTCATATTAACGCCCATAAAAATCTCCTCCTTTTATGAATAAATTCCATACAGAAACTGACGAACAACTTCCCTTGTCGTTTCATCTGAAATTTTAAACATTTCATTCTCCAGCATCCCGTAGCTGGCAGTCATAATATGATGGTTTAAAACACCTGTAAATCCCACCGCATACATTTTTCTCTGAGCTGTATCTCCCTTTAGAGAAGTATCTCTTTCAAAGACACCTGCAATGTATCCGTAATAATTTTCTATAAAGGGAAGCACCATTTGAAAGGCTTCGTTTTCTCTCCCTGAATAGAAAAGTGACAGCATAAACAGATAAAACTTCTCATGAGCAGATGCAAAGTTAAAAAATCTTCTAGCAATCTGATATAGGATTTCCGGCAGTTCCTCATTCACCTGCACAACCTCTGCAATATCCTCCTGCAAAATCTTGTAGCCGCTTTCTAAAAGATACTGCAAAAGTCCCTTCTTACTTCCAAAGTAATAGTACAAGGTGGGCTTCGTCACTCCGGCTTTATCAACGATTTCCTGTATTCCCACCGCATCATATCCTTTTGCGTGAAACAAATCCAGTGCTACTTGCAAAAGCACCTCTTTGTTGTCCATTCTGTTCACCGCCCTTCTACCTTCAATTATACTTATCGGTATATAAAAAATCAACTGTTCATTTTTTATTTTCTTTTTCTTTTAAATGTGGTACAGTGTAATTAAAAAAGAAGAAACTCACTACCTCCAAAGTCTCAACAGTAAAATCAATTACGTACTTTACGTCAATCCCTTAGACAGTGAATTTCTCCTGTTAAAAGAAGAGATTTCCTCCTTCCTTCAAGTCTAAATATGAAATAACCTTTTGGCGTTTTCTCTTGTTACCTCTGCAACCTTATTGAAGGAAACGCCTTTTATTCTGGCAATTTCGTCCATGACAAACCCCAGCTGAAGAGAGTTGTTTCTTTTTCCTCTGCGTGGTACGGGTGATAAATACGGAGCATCTGTCTCTAAAAGCAGATAATCTAACGGTGCATATTCTACCACTTCTTTTAGCCTCTTAGCATCCGGAAAAGTAACTACACCGCCAATCCCCAGATAATATCCCATATTCATGTATTCTCGTGCATGTTCTTTGGAATAAGCATAGCAGTGAATAACTCCTGATAAATTCTCAGCCTTTTCTGCCTTCATAATATCTAAAGTATCTTTTGCAGCATCACGGCTGTGAACAATAATCGGCAGCTTTGTTTCCTTTGCCAAATCCATCTGCCTTACAAACCACTTTTTCTGTGTTTCATGGTCTTCCTTATTCCAATAATAGTCCAATCCGATTTCCCCTACGGCAACTGTTTTTTCTTCATCACACAGCTGTCTGAGTCTGCACATTTTTTCTTCATCCAGCTCGCCTACCTCATCCGGATGAATACCTACTGCCGCATAAACAAAAGGATATTTCTTTGCCAGTTCTACGGAGTCCTCTGCTCCTTTAAAAGAAGCGCCTACATTTATAATTTCGCTCACTCCGTTGGCATGTACATGCTCCAGCATTCGTCCTCTGTCTTTATCAAATGCCTTGTCGTCATAATGTGCATGGGTATCAAATATCATGAATTCCTCTCTCCTTTAATCTTTTATATACCATTTCCCGAAACAGCGCATACAGCACAGAACAAATCGGGATAAATACCAGCATACCTACAATTCCCATCAGACTTCCGCCCACTGTAACAGCAACCAGAACCCAGATAGACGGCAGTCCCACGGAACCTCCCACTACATGAGGATAAATCAAGTTTCCCTCAACCTGCTGCAATACCAGGAACAGAATAACAAAGGCTATCGCCTTCATAGGGTCTGCTACTAAAATCAGGAAAGTCCCTAAAAAGCATCCGATAAAAGCACCGAAAATCGGAATTAATGCAGTAAATGCAATTAAAACGCCTACTAAAAGTGCATAGGGAAATCTTAAAATACTCATGGAAATAAAAAACATTGTTCCTAAAATAACGGCTTCACAGCACTGTCCCGTAACAAAATTAGCAAAGGTCTTATAGCTTAAAGATGCAATGTCCAGCACCTTTGTTACCACCTTCTTAGAGAAAAAGGCATATAAAATCTTTCGGATTTGTACAGCAAGCTTCTCTTTTTGAAGGAGGATATAGCATGCAAACACAAAAGCAACACAAAAGTTCATAACAGAATTGATAACAGTCTTTGCCACAGTCATGGTGGAATTTAAAACATTTCCGGCTCCGTTTTTCAGAAATCCGAATGCGGTGTGAATAATTCCGTCCCAATCAAACTGCAAGCTGGCAATCCAAACTTCAATCTGCTTGTTATCTTCAAAAATGTCCATCGCCCATCTTTGAAGCTTTATAAGCGCCGCCTCTATATTTACACTTAAACTGGCAACCGTACTTGCTACCTCAGGAATAACCACCAAAAGTACAATCCATAAAATAGCAACTACAAATAAAATAGCCAGCACAAGGCAAATTGGTCGTTTCAGTTTTTTTGCCTTTCCCTTTGTTTTCGAAAATAGTCTTTTTTCCATAAAGCTCATGGGAACATTTAAAATAAATGCCATAGCTGCTCCCAGCAAAAACGGAAAAACAATACTAACCACAAAGGAAAATCCTGCCGCCACACTTTCTATCCGCTGTACTCCTACGTAGAATAAAACAGCAAATACAATCAGCAGCATAATATTTTTCATGTTTTTCTTGTTCAAATCCATACATATCCTCCAAAAATCTTTTATTTACCGATTTTTGTACGTATCCATTTAATAAACTGAATAATCGGAAGGTTTGCCAGTGACAGGCCAAACATAATCAGAAGCTGTGTCAGATTTAATGTCTGTACCTGGAAAATACTGTGCAGTGCAGGAATTAACATAACTGCTGTAATCAAAGCAAGCCCCAGTCCAAAAGCGCCGATTAAGTAGATATTGTTGAAAAATCTCTTAGTAAACAGTACCGGTTCAGAAGATTTACAGTTAAATCCATGTACCAGACGAGAAGTACATAAAGTTCCGAATGCCAGTGTAGATGCTAAAAGCGGGCTTTCCTGATATCCAATATAGAAGGCAACCATTGTCATAATACCGATTACAAGACCTTCAATTCCAATTCTGGAAAGAAAATCTTTTGTTAAAATAGATTCGTTCATTGGTCTTGGCTTTTCGTTCATAACACTTTCTGTGTGTGGCTCAAGTCCAAGAGCAATGGCCGGCAAGCTGTCTGTAAGTAAGTTGATAAACAGAAGATGAACCGGTGCAAAAGGAACCGGAAGTCCTGCAATAGAAGCATACAATACTGCTAAAATTCCGGCAAAGTTACCTGATAACAGGAACTGGATTGCACTCTTAATGTTTCGATATACATTACGTCCATTTTCTACTGCTTTAACAATAGTCGCAAAATTATCATCTGTCAATATCATAGATGCAGCATCTTTGGATACTTCTGTTCCGGTAATACCCATAGCAACACCGATATCAGCCTGTTTTAAAGCAGGCGCATCATTTACACCGTCACCGGTCATGGAAACAATATTTCCTTTATCCTGCCATGCTTTGACAATTCTGATTTTATGCTCCGGTGAAACTCGTGCATATACGGAAATGCCTTCTACAAAATCTCTTAATTCTTCGTCAGACATGTTTTCAATAACAGCACCTTCACATGCCTCTGACTCATCCTGCAAGATACCGATACGTTTTGCAATGGCAGCCGCAGTTACCTTATGGTCACCGGTAATCATAATCGGTTTAATGCCGGCTTTAATACACTCCTCAACAGCAGCCTTTGACTCCTCACGCGGCGGGTCCATCATGGCAATTAAGCCTAAAAAGGTCATGTCATTTTCATCTTCCACTGTAAGAGTTGTGCCTTCCGGTACACGCTTATATGCGAAAGCAAGAACACGAAGACCGCCCTGTGAGAACTTCTGGTTCTGTGCTTCGATTTCCTGAATATCCTCTTTTGTAATCGGCACAATTTCGCCATTTTTCTGAATGTGTGTCACACGTCCCAAAAGAACATCCACGGCACCTTTTGTCACCATAGTAGAACCTTCTTTTAAGTTATGAAGGGTTGACATCATCTTTCTGTCACTGTCAAAAGGAACTTCACTGTGTCTTGGGTATTTCTGTCTTACTACTTCCGCAGGAGCACCCAACTTATCACCCTGATTAATCAGAGCTGTTTCTGTCGGGTCACCGATTTCTTCACCGTTTTTATTGGTAGAGTCATTACATAAAATACTATGACGAAGAAGCTGTTTCTGAGCCTTATCACCTAAGTCGATAGCTTCTGCCGGAATTTCTTTTCCTTCTACATAATAATATTCTACTGTCATTTTATTCTGTGTCAGAGTTCCTGTTTTATCAGAACAGATAATAGAAACACTTCCCAGACCTTCCACTGCCTGAAGCTTTCTTACAATGGCGTGCTCCTTCGCCATCTTCTGTGTACCAAAGGAAAGTACAATGGTAACAATAGAGCTTAACGCTTCCGGAATAGCGGCTACCGCAAGTGCAACTGCAAAGAGGAAGGCATCTCCGATGCTTTCTCCACGAAATACGCTGATACCAAATAAAATGGCACAAAATACAAGAATTAAAATGGATAATTTCTGACCGAAGTTATCTAAGTTCATCTGAAGCGGTGTTTTCTTTTCAGAAGTTGTTTTTAATAACTTGGCAATTTTTCCCACTTCTGTTTCCATACCAATTCCGGTTACAAGGAAGGAACCACGTCCGTAAGAAACAAAGCTTCCGGAATATACCATGTTGGTTCTGTCCCCTAAAGGAACTTCACCTTCAATTTTTTCTTCTTTTTTCTCTACGCCAAGGCTTTCACCGGTAAGTGCACTTTCGTCAACCTTTAAGCTGGCGTTTTCAAGAATACGTCCGTCAGCCGGAACGTAATCTCCTGCTTCCAGCATAACAATATCACCCACGGTTACCTGATCAGACGGAACTTTGATAACATCTCCGTTTCTGAAAACCTTTGCTTCCGGAGCTGACATAGCCTTTAAAGAGTCCAGTGACTGCTCTGCCTTAATGGTCTGAACAGTACCTAAAATCGCATTCATGGTAATTACCACCAGAATAACAATGGCGCTTTCTGTTTCTCCCAATAATCCTGATACGATTGCCGCTACAATCAGTATAATAACCAAAAAGTCTTTATACTGTTCCAAAAAAATCTGAAGAATGGACTTCTTCTTTTCTTCTACTAAAGCATTTGGTCCATACTTTTCCTGATTTTTCTTAATCTGTTCCTCGCTGAGAGGATGAGTACTGCCATTTACAGCTTTTTGAGCTTCTGTTCTTGACATTTGATAATACTCTTTCATGCTTTTTCCTCCTGATTTTTATTGTGCGTTGTAAAAGTCCCTCTTTCTTTCCTGTGAAACAGAAAAAGGCAAGACTCCTACTGCACTTTTTCATGCAATAAAAGTCTTGCCATTTCATCACGACACGGACGGAAATCTTTCCATCGAGATTGACGTTATCGTGAACACCCGTGGGTGCCAGCTACTCCCTTTTATTAAAGAGAACTATAAACGATATGCCTGACGCTGTCAACCCCTTTTTTAACAGATTTCTGCACCTGCGGGCATATCCTTGTCAGGAGTCATAAGAGCCAATTCGCCGTCAAGCCCTTCCGCACATAAAATCATACCCTCTGAAACAACACCGGCTAACTTGGCAGGTTTTAAGTTTACTAAAACCATAACCTTTTTGCCAACCATGTCTTCCGGTTTGTAGTTGGATTTAATTCCTGATACAATCTGTTTTACCTGACTTCCGATTTTCACCTGAGAGCAAAGAAGTTTTTTGGATTTTTTCACTTCTTCACAGGCAATAATTTCGCCCACCTGGAACTGCATTTTCATGAAATCATCAAAAGTAACTTCTTCTTTTGCTTCAATATCTACAACAGGAGCTTCTTCCTCTGCTGCTTCCTCTGTTTTTTCTTCTTCCTTCATAGCTTCTACTTTTTCCAGAACTTCTTTTACATCCAGACGTGCAAATAAAATTTCCGGTTTCTCTGTAACCTTGTTTCCGGAAGGATATAAGCCAAAAGTTTCTAATTCTTCGTATTCACGTTTTGGCGCATTTAACTGTGCCAGAATTTTTCCTGTTGTTTCAGGCATAAAGGACTCTAATAAAGATGCTCCAATACAAATTCCCTCTACCAGATTATAGAGAACAGTTGCAAGACGGTCTTGCTTATCTTCCTCTTTTGCCAAAGCCCATGGCATTGTTTCATCAATATATTTGTTGCAGCGTTTGAATAAAGTAAAGATTTCTGTAATAGCATCTGCCACACGAAGTTCTTCCATTTTTGCTGCTACTTTTGCTTTTGTTCCCAGCACAACTGCCTTTAATTCTTCATCTACAGGCTCACATACATTTGTATTTTTTACTTCTCCGCCAAAGTATTTATTAGACATGGAGATTGTTCTGTTTACCAGATTTCCTAAAGTATTTGCAAGTTCGGAATTTAAACGCTCTACCATCAGCTCCCATGTAATTACACCATCGTTTTCAAATGGCATTTCATGAAGAACAAAGTAACGCACTGCGTCTACGCCAAAGAAATCTACTAACTGGTCTGCATAAAGAACATTTCCTTTTGATTTACTCATTTTCCCATCACCCTGTAAAAGCCAAGGATGTCCGAAAATCTGTTTTGGCAAAGGCAAATCAAGAGCCATAAGGAAAATCGGCCAGTAAATTGTATGGAAACGGATAATATCTTTTCCAATTAAATGTAAGTCTGCAGGCCAGTCTTTCTTAAACTGTTCTGTGTTTTCTCCGTCACAATCATATCCAATACCTGTGATATAGTTTGTAAGAGCATCCAACCATACATATACTACGTGTTTTGGATCGAAGTCTACAGGAATTCCCCATTTAAAGGAAGTTCTGGATACACATAAATCCTGAAGTCCCGGAAGAAGGAAGTTGTTCATCATTTCATTCTTTCTTGATACAGGCTGAATAAACTCAGGATGTGTATTGATATGATCAATCAGTCTCTGCGCATATTTACTCATTCTAAAGAAATATGCTTCTTCCTTTGCAGGTGTTACAGGACGTCCGCAATCCGGACACTTGCCATCTACCAGCTGAGACTCTGTAAAGAAAGACTCACATGGTGTACAATACATACCTTCGTAATAGCCTTTGTAAATATCACCCTGATCATACAGTTTTTTGAAAATTTTCTGTACCTGTTTTTCATGATAATCATCTGTTGTACGGATAAATTTATCATAAGAAGTATTCATTAAATCCCAAATACTCTTAATTTCTCCTGCCACATTATCTACAAATTCTTTGCAGGTAACACCGGCTTCTGCTGCCTTTAATTCGATTTTCTGACCGTGTTCATCTGTTCCTGTCTGGAAAAACACGTCATATCCCTGCTGTCTTTTAAATCTGGCAATACTGTCTGCAAGAATTGCTTCGTAAGTATTTCCGATGTGTGGCTTGCCTGATGTATAGGCAATGGCTGTTGTAATATAATATTTTTTCTTATCCAATTTTCTTTCCTCCTTGTATACAGTCACGGAGCGTTTTTTATTTCATAGGACGTAATTTCCTATGAAACAAAAAAGACTCACCTTCTATATTAAGAAGGCGAGCCTATAACCCACGTTACCACTTCTGTTTATCTGTACCTCGCAGTACAAACCTCAACGGGTATCTGTTTAATACCCTGCCGCTATAACAGGCGGACCCTGTCGCAGCCTTGGCAATTTTGCTTCGGTGCGCCTCTCAGGAGCCATTTTCCATATACCCTCATTCATTCCTCTCAGCCTATGGGAATTTCTCTGTAAAATGCAAAATATATGTACTCTCTCCGTCACTGTGTTTACATATATAAAATATGCTAACATATTCAGGAATATTTGTAAACACTCTTTTTTTTACATAAACTCATGCTCTTTACTGAGTTTTTTCACAATCTTAACAGATGCTAAAATTGCAATCAAGTTTGGAATTACCATAAGTCCGTTAAACATATCGGACATATTCCATACTAAATCAACCTTTAAAGTAGAACCTACTAAAACACAGACAACTACCAAAAAAGCATAAATTTTAACTGCTTTTTGACCCAAAAGGCTACGCACGTTTACTTCACCAAAATAATACCAACCAATAATCGTAGTAAATGCAAAGAACAACATACAAATAGCAATAAAAATCTTACCAAAAGAACCAAATGCTGAATCAAAGGCAACCTGCGCTAAAGCAGAACCTGTTTCTCCACTTGACAATGCTCCTGTAGAAAGAATTACAAGGGCTGTTAAAGTAAGAATTACAAAAGTATCAATAAATACACCCATCATAGCAATAATACCCTGATCTCCAGGATGTTTTACATCTGCTGTCGCATGTGCATGAGGTGTAGAACCCATACCTGCTTCATTGGAAAAAAGACCTCTTGCCACACCAAAACGCATAGCTTTCTGCACAGTTACACCAAGAGCACCTCCAAGTACTGCCTCCGGTGCAAATGCTGCTACAAAAATATCATGAAATGCAGTCCCTACACTGCTGCCATTCATAAATAAAATAACTAAGCATCCAATAATATAAATAAGTGCCATTAACGGAACAACTTTTTCTGTAACTCTGGCAATTCTTTTAATACCACCCAGAAAAATAAACGCTGCTACAATAGCCACTAAAATTCCGACATGAAATGGCTTAACACCAAAAGCATTATAAAAAGAACTTCCAATAGAATTGGACTGTACCATATTTCCCATAAATCCTAATGCCAAAATAATTGCAACTGAGAAAAATCCTGCAAGAAACTTACCAAATTTCCCTTTAAAAATATATTTAATATAATAAACAGGGCCTCCTACAATTACACCATTTTCTTTTACTCTGGTGTGCTGTGCCATAACTGCTTCTGCATAGATGGTCGCCATTCCAAAAAATGCGCTCACCCACATCCAAAAAATAGCACCTGGACCTCCTGCTGCAATAGCTGTAGCCGCACCGGCAATATTTCCTGTACCTACCTGAGCTGCAATAGCTGTAGCCAATGCCTGAAAAGAGCTTAATCCGTTTTCACTGCTTTTTCCATGAAGAGAAAATCCCCCGAACATCTTCTTCATTCCTACACCAAATTTTCGCACCTGAATAAATTTCAGCGTAAAAGTATAAAAAATACCTGTACCTAAAAGTAAGATTAAAAGTGCATAATCCCATAAAAATTTGTTTACCAGCTCCACAATAGACGCTATCATTTCCATTTCTCTGTCTCCTTTTCTTTTGCTTCTATTTGCCTATTGTTGTCTGAAATAATAAAAAACCTGTGAGATTGCGAAAATCCCACAGGTTAAAGTTCTTTTCAAGCGCAACTGCGTTCAACCATAAACGTAGCACCTAAAGGCACTACCTTTACGAAAAACTTCACTGTCCTTTTGCCTGAGAGATTCACAGACACTGTCTGCTTACACCTTCGGCACCCTTTTCGGGATTCTCCAGAGAGCCATCCAGATGCAGTCCTGCTTTTTTCAAAGCCCCTGAGAGTATTACTCCTTCGGTGGGCAATATTGCCTCTTTCCTGCAGCCTTCTATTGGCACAATATGCAAATAACGATTTTATTATAGCACTGGTTTTTTATTTGTCAATCCCCTTTATGAGGACAAATGTATTTTTCTCAAGAACATTTTATTTTCTCTTTTTCTTTTTAATATAGCAAATATTACTCACTAAAGAACAGCTATGCTTTTTCACATAATTCTGATATTCATAAAAATTAACATAATATTCCCTTCCCCATGAAGAAATACGTAGCCACTCACTTTCAAATCCTGTAACCACGACAAAATGAGCTGCTGTTTCTGCTATTTTTTCGTATCCCTCTTCTGTCTTATTATAAAAAGCCAGCTTATGTTTCCTTAAAGGAATAGGAAAATTGGGGCCGATTGCTAAAATTACAGGTATATCATGTGCCAGCATAGCTTTTATCCTGTTTGGTATATTTCGACTTCTTACCCCAAAGACTGCCTTTAAAGGAATTCTGTTTTTAATAAAATAACGATTTACCTCTATTCCTAAAAGCCAACCGGGAATTCCCAGACCTGGAATGATAGGAAAGTATTTTTTACGCATTGTTTCTACACATTTCTCATAAACCTCAGCATCTAAAATACCATTTCCTTTCTCTTCTTCCTGAAACTCCTTACCTTTACAGTAATCTTTATGTAAATCCAAATATAAAAGAATATCCGTTGCCGCAATCGTACCACAGCCATAACCTGACATACTTCTTCCCTTCCACCATTCCTGATTACCGCCATAAGACAGCTTCCCATCTTTCATAATTGCTATATAAGGTTCATTCAGCTTCCCTGCCTTCATTTTATGTCAACCTTCATTTCTTCTGATATTGTTACCGGTCCTCCCATTTTACAGGAAAATACCTTGCCATTCTCTTTTTTTACATAAGCTTCTATCATGCCTCCCGGCTGATGAAGCTCGTATACAAATTCTCCGGTATCTGCATCTTTAGAAAGATACACAGCTGCTCCCATACTGCCACTTCCGCAGCTACTCTCCCAGACCATGGAAGTGGTACTCTCCACATATACCACGGGAGTCATCTTACTTCCCTCTAAAAACATAACACCATAAGCATCACAAGGGCAGACTCTTTTTGCCTCCTCAATAAGTTCATCTACAAACTCCTGAGCTTTTGGAGCGCTATTTACAATAATGTGACAAATCCCCTCAAATACAACCATCGAATATATTTCCTCTTTTACGGAAACTTCTGTCATTTCCATTGGAAGAGGCATTTCTGTCCTTGCAGTCCCCTTTTCCATATCCACTGTTACTTTCAGTTTCTTTTTAGAACCGCTGACATCCACCCACACATCTTCTGCCTTTTCTTCTGAAAGCATACTTAATAAATATCCAAAGCTTCTGGTTGCATTTCCACAAAATTCACCGCCCATCATCTGCATGTGAAAACTTCCATCCTGCATTTTCTCCACAAAACCCACCTGTTCTCCGTGAAGTTCTTCCATGCACAAAAGTTCTCTGGAAATTGCCGGATAATCTTCTCTTTTTGCCGGACTCATTACAAAAATTGTTACATTGCCTGCTGGATTTGCTACTCTAATTTTTAATTCCATATCTTCATACCTCCCAAATATTTTCGTTCCCCAATTTATTTTTAATCATATCACATTCCACATCAAAAAATAATAAAATTTATCGACATTTGTAAAAAGCTGTGATATATATTGAGTATAGAATTTAATAAAAAAGGGGGGGACTTTCATTGAAGACTAAAAAGACTTCTGTAAACCAGATTACAGAGGGTGTTATATGGAAACAGCTCTTGTTTTTCTTCTTCCCGATTATGCTGGGAACTCTGTTTCAGCAGCTCTACAATACTGCTGACGCAGTTGTAGTAGGTCGTTTTGTAGGAACGCAGGCGCTTGCTGCCGTAGGTGGCTCCACCGGACAAATGGTTAATCTGATTGTAGGATTTTTTGTAGGTCTTTCTTCCGGTGCCACAGTTATTATAGCTCGCTATTATGGAGCAAAAAACAAAAAAGAGCTCAACGATACTCTGCATACTGCTGCCGCTCTCTCTATTGTAGGAAGCGTTATTATCACCATTGCCGGTATTGCTTTAACACCTTTTATGTTAAAACTTATGAACACTCCAAAAGACGTTATTCAGGGTTCTTCTACTTATCTTAGAATTTATTTTGCAGGCATTATTTTTGTATTTATTTATAACGTAGGTTCTGCTATTTTAAGAGCTGTGGGCGACTCTACACGCCCTCTTTATTTCCTGATTGTATGCTGCTTTATTAACATCTTTCTGGATATTCTTCTGGTAGTGGGGTTTGATATGGGTGTTGCCGGTGCTGCTCTCGCCACGGTAATTTCTCAGGCAGCCAGCGCTATTTTAGTGATTTACGCCCTGATGAAATCCAAGGATATGTATCGTCTGAAGCCAAAGGAAATTCATTTTCACAAGTTCCTTTTGCTGTCCATTGTTACTATTGGGCTTCCTGCGGGTATTCAGTCTGTCATGTATAATGTTTCCAACATGATTATTCAGACTTCTCTCAATGATTTGGGAACCAGTACCATGGCAGCTTACACTGCCTTTGGCAAAATCGATGCCATTTATTGGATGATTTCCGGTGCTTTCAGTGTGGCAATTACAACGTTTATCGGACAGAATTATGGTGCGGGAAAATATCATCGTATGAAAAAAAGCGTTACCGTTTGTCTTTTCATGGATTTTATTGCTTCTTTGCTGGTAAGTATTCTTTTACTTTCTCTGGGTGAATATCTTCTTAGAATGTTTACCCCAGACCCGGAAGTTATTAAAATCGGTATGAAGATCATTCACATTATTGCACCTTCCTACGTGCTGTTTATTTTTATCGAAATCTTATCCAGCGCTCTTCGAGGAGTGGGAAATGTACTGGTTCCTATGCTTATGACCTGTACAGGTGTATGCTTGCTTCGTATTATCTGGATTTTCCTTGTAATACCGAAAAAACCAAGTATTTCCGATATTTTGCTCTGTTATCCTATCTCATGGGGATTGACAGCAGCCCTGTTTGTTATTTACTATTACTTTGACCAGAAAAAATTCTATAAAACACATATAGACCATTAAAACAATGAAAGGAAGCTATTATTATGACTTTTTCTTATTCCAACGCACCTTCCTCTCTGGAGCTTGCACTGATTGAGGAAAGCACACAGATACTTTTAAATGAATACAGCAAGCAGTGTGCAGACGCAGAACAGCTCTGTGTAAATGTCACTTTTACTTCATCCGGAAACACTTTAAGGGTTTCTAAAAAAGGAGAACAGTGCACCATTACCTGCCATGAACCAGCTCATTATTTCCGCTGTCTCAATTACCTTATTCATCACTTGGATGAGGATTTTGACTTTGAAGAAACAGGCTTTTTCGAAAAAAACGGTTTTATGCTGGACTGTTCCAGAAATGCCGTTTCTACTGTAAATACAGTAAAAAAAATAATTCGTATTATGGCAAAGCTGGGGCTTAATCAGTTACTTTTATATACAGAGGATACTTATGAGGTTCCGGGACTTCCTTACTTCGGCACTTACAGAGGCCGTTACTCACAGGAAGAGCTTCGCCAGTTAGACGACTATGCTTACCAATTCGGAGTTGAGCTGGTTCCCTGTATCCAGACACTCGCTCATTTAAGAAATGCCCTGAAATGGCCTATGGGACAGGACTTAAAGGACAGCGCCGATATTTTGCTGGTAGGTTCTGAAAAAGTCTACGATTTTATCAGACAGCTTTTAACCTCTGTAAAAAGCTGCTTCCGTTCTGAAAATATTCATATCGGTATGGATGAGGCTGTTATGCTGGGACTTGGAAATTATCTGCACCAAAACGGCTACAAGAAAAGCTCTGAACTGATTTTAGAGCATACAGACCGTGTTCTGGAAATTTGCAGAGAATTAAACTTAAAGCCTATGATGTGGAGTGATATGTTTATTTCCTCCAACGCCGGAACATGGTATTATAATGTTGATGAAAATGTTGATACTACAAGCTGGACAAAACCGGCAGATGATTTGGCTTTGGTATATTGGGATTACTACAATACAGACAGAAGCGTATATCGCAAGATGCTTCGTATTCATAACGAAATCGCTAAAAGAACTGTCTTTGCCGGCGGTATCTGGAACTGGAACGGTATTGCGCCAAACTACGGCAGAACAATCAACTGCACAATTCCTGCCCTTTTAGAATGTCAGGCACAGAATGTGAAAGAGGTATTTGCTACCGGCTGGATGGACAACGGAGCGGAAACTCCTATTGACGCTATTTATCCGGGACTTGTGGCATTTGCTACCCTTTGCTTCCACTCTGATTTAGACGAAGCTGTTTTAAAACAGAACTTTGCTGACTGCGTAGATGCAGCTTGGGAAGATTTTGAGCTTTTGGACAGATTTGACTCTCTTTTCCAAGGAGACGGAAATAACATTTCTGCCGATAATCCTTCCAAATATTTGCTGTATCAGGACGCTATGCTGGGTATGTTTGACTATCACATTCAAGGAGTAGATACAAAGTCCTATTATAAAGATTTAGCTGACAAGCTGGACAAATGCGCAGACGAAAATTCTTGCTACAAAACATTATTTAATTTCTATAAATATTTTGCCCTTGTACTGTCTAAAAAAGCGGATTTGGGAATTCGTTTAAAAGAAGCTTATGATAAAAACGATTTGTCCACATTAGAAGAATTAAACGCAAAAGTTATCCCCAATATTCTGGAGAATTTACAACTTATGCACCAATTCCGTGAGGAATTATGGATGAAAGATGCAAAGCCTTTTGGTTACGAGCTTATGGATATTAAGCTTGGAGGAGTTTCTGCACGTTTAAAAGCCTGCCAGAGACGTATTGCCTCTTATCTTGCTAAGGAAGTGGATAAATTAGAAGAATTAGAACAGGAACGCCTGCCTTACTGGACAGTGGAAAATAAATATCCACATGATATGAAGGTAGAACTTCGTGAAAATATCTGGAGCAGAATTGTCAGTGGATGTGATTTAATCGATACGATTTAAGAGATTTTAAAGGTTTCCTCTTTTATTTCCATCATTTTATGATACACTATAAGGAAATAAAGGAGGAAATACTTTTATGGAAGAACACACATTACCCCATCAACACGGAGAATATGGGGAACATTTAATAGAACATATACCTGACACAGAAAAATTTCAAATTGTTGCTTCTATCTTCAAGCAGCTCAGTGACACCACACGTATTCGCATTTTTTGGATTTTATGCCACTGCGAAGAATGCGTAATCAATATCTCTGCCCTGATGGATATGAGCAGTCCGGCGGTGGCACATCACTTACGGCTTTTAAAGAGCAGCGGACTGGTAGAAACCCGCAGAGAAGGAAAAGAAACTTATTATAAAGCCAGTTCATCAGAAAAAGCACAGTCCCTTCATCACATGATTGAACAAATGATGGACATTTCTTGTCTATCTGAAAAATAAAGAGCTGTCACTTTTAGCATTCTTGCGAAATATTTATACACTTTTAGCGAATTTGTCGAACACGCTTTGAGATTGCAAGCTCAAAGTAAGCACAGGCTGAGCATAAAATGTATAAATATTCCAAAGATGCAATAAAAGCGTCAGCTCCTTAATTTTTGTAAATTTAAAGTAAGATTGCAATATGGTAAACTGCAAATGCTGCAATCCATGCGATTACGCACTGTCCAACTACCATAGCTGTTGCCCATTTCCCACCCAACTCACGTTTTACAGAGGCGATTGCCGCCACACAAGGGGTATAAAGAAGGCAGAATACCAATAATGCCACTGCTCCCGGTATGTTTATGCTGCTCTGCAACGCAGCGGTGCTTCCAAATAATACTGTAAGAGAAGATACCACACTTTCCTTTGCCAAGAAACCGGAAATTAAGGCTGTCACAATTCTCCAATCCCCAAATCCCACAGGTACAAAAACAGGTGCAAGCCTACCGGCAACTAAAGCCAGAATACTGTTCTGTGAATTTGTCGTCATGTTCAGGCTTGTGTCAAAGTTCTGTAAGAACCAGATTACAATGGTTGCAATAAAGATAACAGTAAAAGCTCTCTGAAGGAAGTCCTTTGCCTTATCCCATAACAAATGCCCCACATTTTTCAACCCCGGCATACGGTAATTAGGAAGCTCCATAACAAAAGGAACCGCTTCCCCTTTAAACGCCGTCTTCTTAAAAATCAATGCCATGATAATTCCCATTACAATTCCGAAAACATACAGAGAAATCATTACAAGCGCTCCGTGTTTCGGGAAAAATGCCGCTGTAAAAAATGCATAAATCGGAAGCTTTGCAGTACAGCTCATAAATGGAGTAAGAAGAATTGTCATCTTTCTGTCTCGTTCAGAAGGAAGAGTACGGCTTGCCATAACGCCCGGAACTGTACATCCGAAACCAATCAGCATAGGCACAATACTTCTGCCGGAAAGCCCCAGCTTTCGAAGCAGCTTATCCATAATAAATGCCACACGAGCCATATAGCCGCTGTCCTCTAAAAGGGACAGAAAGAAAAACAAAGTTACGATAATCGGCAGAAAACTCAGTACACCGCCTACACCGTTAAAAATGCCGTCAATGATAAGAGAATGTAACACACCCGCCACATGGGCTTCCTGCATTGCCATATCTGCCAGCTCTGTAAGATAGGTAATACCGGACTCTAAAAGCCCCTGAAGAAAAGCTCCTATCACGCTGAAGGTAAGCCAGAATACAATTCCCATAATTCCGATAAACGCAGGAATTCCTGTATATTTTCCCGTAAGGAAACGGTCAAGACTTCTGCTTCGAATATGCTCTTTGCTTTCCTTTGGCTTTACCACTGCCTCACCACAGACATCTTCGATATACTGAAAACGCATCTGGGCAATTCCTGCTGCCCTGTCAAGACCTGTCTCCTCCTCTGTCTGTTTGGCAATCTGCTCTACAATATTCTGCTCATTTTCTGTAAGCTCCAACTGCTCTAAAAGCTTTCTGTCGCCTTCCATTACCTTGCTGGCTGCAAAACGTACCGGAATTCCGGTCTTCTGTGCATGGTCTTCAATGAGGTGCATGATTGCATGAATTCCTCTGTGAATTCCTTCTTCTTTTCGGCAAAAGTCTGTTTCCAGCGGTGTTTCCTGATATTTCGCCACATGAATGGCATGCTGAATAAGTTCTTCAATTCCCTCGCCTTTTGCTGCTGAAATTGGTACAACAGGAACACCAAGGGCTCCCTCCATCTCGTTTACTAAAACAGAACCTCCGTTTTCCCAAAGCTCATCCATCATATTCAAAGCAACTACCATAGGAAATCCCAACTCTAAAAGCTGCATGGTGAGATACATATTTCTCTCAATATTGGTAGCGTCTACAATGTTGATAATTCCCTTTGGTCTTTCACGGATAACAAATTCTCTTGTGACAATTTCCTCACTGCTGTAAGGTGACATAGAATAAATTCCCGGTAAATCCGTAATTAAGGTATTGCTGTGACCTTTAATCACACCGTCTTTACGGTCTACGGTAACGCCGGGGAAATTTCCCACATGCTGTTTCGAACCTGTAAGCTGATTGAATAAAGTTGTTTTTCCACAGTTCTGGTTCCCCACCAGAGCAAAGGTTAAGGTTTCACTGTCCGGTAATGGATTTTCACTCTTTCTGTCATGAAACTTTCCGCCCTCTCCATATCCGGGATGAAGCTTTTCCTGCCTGCTTTTTTTCTTTTCTCTGTCTTTTGGTTTATGTTCTTTACTGATTTCAATATTTTTTGCATCTTCTAAACGGATAGTCAATTCATATCCATGGATACGCAGTTCAATAGGATCTCCCATAGGCGCATATTTCACTACGGTTACCTCTGTTCCCTGTATTAAACCCATATCCAGAAAATGCTGACGCAAAGCACCGCTTCCCCCCACTGAAAGAATGGTGGCGGTACTTCCTATTTGTAACTCACTTAACTTCATCTTCTGCCTTCTTTCATATTAGCTTTGTCTAACTCATATTTTAAGAATTGGAGCTGTATGAAATAACAGCTCCTTAAATTCTTTTTCTCATATAGTATACGTTTTTATCCGCATAAAATCAACTGTTTCTTACAGGAACTTTTATAAATTATGCACTCTGAGCGTACGAATTGCATTTAAAACAGCAATAATCATAACGCCGACATCTGCAAAAATAGCAAACCACATGTTTGCAATTCCCACAGCGCCAAGCGCCAGACAGCCAAATTTAATCACTAAAGCCAAAATAATGTTCTGATATACAATACTAAGGCATTTTCCGGAAATTCTGATAGCTTTGGAAATCTTTAAAGGATCATCATCCATTAGAACCACATCTGCTGCCTCAATAGCTGCGTCTGAGCCCATAGCTCCCATAGCAATTCCGATATCTGCCCGTGTAAGAACCGGCGCATCGTTAATGCCGTCACCTACAAATGCCAGTTTTTCCTTTTCAGACTTGGCTGCCAGCAGCTCCTCTACCTTTGTTACCTTATCTCCCGGAAGCAATTCTGCATAAACCTCATCAATTCCCAGCGACTGCGCAACCTGCTCCGCCACAGGCTGTGCGTCTCCGGTAAGCATAACAGTCTTCTTTACTCCCGCTTTTTTCAGTCGTGCAATCGCCTCTTTTGCATGTTCCTTTACAATGTCAGAAATCACAATATGTCCTTCATATTTTCCGTCTATTGCCACATGGATAATCGTTCCCACCTTATGACAATCCTGATATTTCACATTTAATTTCTTCATCAGCTTGCTGTTTCCTGCTGCAACTTCTCTTCCGTCTACTTTTGCAATTATTCCGTGACCGCTTATTTCCTGAATATCGGAAACTCTGCTTCTGTCAATTTCTTTACCGTAAGCTCTCTGAAGGCTCTTGCTGATTGGATGAGAAGAAGCACATTCTGCCAATGCCGCATATTCCAGTAGTTTCTTATTTTCCATCTCATTATGGTGCACACCACTGACTTCAAAGACACCTTGTGTCAAAGTACCTGTTTTGTCAAAGACCACATATTTTGCCTGAGACAAGGTTTCCATATAGTTAGAGCCTTTAATCAAGACACCTTCCTTACTTGCCCCGCCAATTCCTGCAAAAAAGCTAAGCGGAATACTAATTACCAAAGCACAAGGACAACTGATAACAAGGAATGTTAATGCACGATAAACCCAAACGCCCCACTGGGCTGTCTGTCCCAAGAACAGCACTTGTACCAACGACGGAAGGATTGCCAATGCTAAAGCGCCATAGCAAACTGCCGGTGTATATACTTTGGCAAATTTGGAAATAAAATTCTCGGATTTTGATTTTCTGGAACTGGAATTTTCCACAAGCTCCAAAATCTTTGATACCGTAGACTCTCCAAATTCTTTTGTTGTCTTTATTTTCAGAACGCCGTTTAAGTTGATACATCCGCTGATAATCTCGTCTCCCTGCTTTACATCACGAGGAAGGCTTTCACCTGTCAAAGCACTGGTATTTAGACTAGAGCTTCCCTCCATAACAATTCCGTCTAAAGGAATTTTTTCTCCCGGCTGAACTACAATCATGCTATCGATTTCCACTTCGTCCGGATCTACTTTTTCCAGCTTTCCGTCTCGCTCTACATTGGCATAGTCAGGACGAATATCCATCAATGCGCTGATATTTCTGCGACTTTTTCCAACTGCATAGCTCTGGAATAATTCACCTATCTGGTAAAACAACATAACTGCAATGGCTTCATTATAATCTCCGCTTTTGGAATAAATTGCCAACGCAAATGCTCCAACAGTAGCCACTGCCATTAAGAAATTTTCATCAAAAACACGTCTGTTCAGAATACCTTTTCCGGCTTTTTTCAAAATATCATATCCAATAATCAGATATGCCGCCAGATAAAGAGCTAATCTCAATATTCCTGTTGTAGGTATGAAATTCAAAACAATTACCATAACCGCTGCAATAATAATTCTGATTAGCATTTTCTTCTGCTTTTTATTCATAATTGCCTCCACCTTCTTACTAAGATAAATTTACACCCCTCTTGCAATTCGCATTCGGGGTGCAGGTTCTTAAAGTTCAATTTCACAGTCTGACTCTACTTTTTTGCAAGCCTTTAAAACATTTTTCATAACCTTTTTCGGATCCTGTCCTTCCTCAAATTCCACAATCATCTTCTGTGTCATGAAATTTACAGTTGCGGAAGCAACGCCCTCTGTCTTCTTTGTTGCATCTTCCATTAAATTTGCACAGTTTGCACAGTCTACTTCGATATTGTAAGTCTTCTTCATAATAAAATACCTCTCTTTTTAATACAATGTTTTTTTAACGATTAAGTATTCGTTTAATCGTTATGACTATACTATAATGCAAAGAGGTAAAAAAGTCAATAGAAAAATTAAATTTTGCGGAGCATTTCTATTTCACAGGACACAATTTCCTATGAAATAAAAGGTCCCGCTTATAGCGAAACCTTTTTCTACATTTTCTTTCGGAATTATCCCTTGATTTTACATCAATTTTGTTTCCTCCAATTTTTCCGTAAACAACTCATTTAAACGAATAACAGGCTTACGAAATACCAATCCTAAAAGCAGGGAAAAAATCAAAAACAATCCCAAAGTTCCCAGTTCTTTTATATAAATATTTCCATACAAACCGGCAATCGCTTCCCGCATTGCTCCCATACTATGGGTAAAAGGCAGGAACTGATATACCTTCTGGAAAAAGGATGGTGCCATCTCTATTGGAAAGGTTCCACCGGAACCTGCCACCTGAATAACCAGTAAAATAACACAGATTGCTTTTCCCACATCGCCGAAAGAAACTGTCAGGGTATAAATAATATTTACATACACGATACTGGTAAGCCAGCCTGACAATACAAATAAAAACGGATGCTCACATTGAATGCCCAGAAAGAATAAATCTCCCAGACAGATTAAACCGCTTTGAATGAGCCCCATAATAAAAAACAGCAAATATCTGCCAAAGTAAATCTGATAATTTTTTACATGATGAAGTTTTTTCTTTCTCTCCTCTGACAGAGTTACTTTCATCATAGCAACTAATACGATACCACCAACCCAAATAGACAAGGTAGAATAAAACGGCGCCATAGCCGAACCGTAATTCTCTACCGGATATATACTTTTTGTTTCCATTTTCACTGGTGAAGCAAGAAAAGAACTCACTGTATCAGGACCATTTCTCAGAACATCCTTTAATATTTCCAGATTTCCGTTCTCTGCCGCTTCTGAAAGTTTCTGTAAAACATCATTCATTCTACCAGAAGCTTCATCCAGCAAAGAAGCCGAAGTATCCAAAGCTGCTTTTAATTTTCCCAAATCAGAAGATGCAGAGCCTGACAAATCTTCAATTCCCTGCGCTCCTTCCTCTAATTTTGACAAAATCAAAGACACATCTTTATTGGTATTACCAAGAGTTTGAAATAGCTGGTCCAAATTCCCCTTGACATTCTTCTCGTAATCTGCCTGTACATTCTGAATTTGCTGAGCACTTTGCTTTGCAAGCTCTTTTAATTCGCTCTGATAATTACCTGCATCTGAAACAGACTGAGAAATTTTATCCGCTGCCTCATTCAATTTATCTCTCACAGCTTCCTGCTGTGCAATAGAAGCGTTTAATTTTCCAATAACTGTGCCAAGCTGTTCTTTTATATGTGGAAAAGCTTCCGGTAAAGAATCGCTGACCCCTTGCAAACTATCACGAAAAGAAGCATATCTGTCAATGATTACCTGCACTTGTTCTGCCAGTCCATTTAAACTCTCACCCGCTGCTGCAGCATCCTGTGACAAAGATGAAAATGTCTCATCCACCTGTTCCGATACTGCTTGGTAAACATCACTGCCTGCCGCCAACACATCATTTACACTGTCCGTAGTACCTGATAAAGCATCTTTTAAGCTCTTAACGCTTTTTCCTGTATCTGTAAGAAGCGATAAATTGGTATCTGCATTACTTCCTGTCTGTTTTAAAAAAGAAGATGTGGATTCCAGTGTATTTCCCATAGAGTCTGTCATATTAGAAAAAGCCTTTATAGTACCTGACGCAGCTAAAAGACTATCTGCAATCTCTGTAATATTTTCATGTACTCTTCCAATCATTTCCTGAGAATCTTCCTTACTCATCATAGAAGAAAGGCTATCCATGAGCTGTAATCCCACCTGAGAAATTGTTTTTGTAAATAATTCTGCAATCTGCTTTCGTACAGCTCCTGCACCTTTATCTGTTACTTTCGGAGCAATAGCATTTTCCTTTTCATTTAAGTAATATAAAATATCAGAATGTTCTACATCATCAGAAAAAAGACTCATCATATCATTACTGAAAGTCTCCGGTATCACAATGGCTGCATAATATTTTCCGGATTTTACACCTTCCACTGCTTTTTGAGAATCTGTAAATACCCAATCCAGCTGATTATTCTCACGAAGTCCTGAAACTACCTGCTCACCCAGATTGATACTAATCGGAAGCAATTCACCCTCATATCCTGCATCTACGTTGGCAACTGCCACCTTCAGACTTCCTGTATTACTGTAAGGGTCCCAACTGGCAGCAATATTAAACCACGCATAAAGAGATGGAACAACGCTAAGTCCCAGAATAACAATCCATGCAATGGCATTTTTTTTGATTTTCTTCAGGTCTCCTATGAAGATTTTCCATATATTTCTCATTGTTCCCCTTCTCCTCTCTGGGTATTTTCTTTTACTTCTTTCAAAAGCACCTCATCCGACATCTCACTTAAACGTTTCTTTCTTTTTAAGCTTTCATGGATGTATTCCACAACAATCAAATATAAGGCGATTAGTATAATTGAGGCAATCCACAATACCAAAAATACCATTTTAGAATCAATACTAAACATAAGTATGAGAAAAATAATAGGAATGACAACAATTGCAAGAAATCCTACGCGTATCTTCTTACGATAACCAGACTGAAATTTTTCAATCTTATCATTTAAGGTTTTACGAAATTCATCCTGCCCGGCTAAAATTTTCACTGCTGTTGACAAACTGATTTTTTCTCTTTGCATCCCCTCTTCTTCACAAATCATCAAATCTGTTTCAGCCAGCTTACGGTCAAACAAATAGTTCAAGTTCAAAAGATGCGGTCTTAAAAGAAGACCTATTCCCAAAGCAATCGGTAAAAACACTGCCAGACAAAGAATATTTTTCCAGTAATGCATACCATAAATCCCTGCAATTGCTTCTCTCATAGCATTAATCCCGTATGTAAATGGCAAAAGAGGATGAACAAACTGAAAAAATGCCGGTGTCATTTCAATGGGATACGTGCCCGCAGAGCCCGGAATTTGGAGAATGACTAAAATAACACTCAAGGCTTTTCCAATATGTTTAAAAGTAATAGACAATGCATAAATCAAATTAACATATACAAAAGAAGCAAATAAACCTGCAAATATAAAGGCCGCCGGATTTTTACACTGTATTTTCAAAAGGTAGATATCTCCAAGACAAATAATAAGCGCCTGTATCAAACCTGTTGTTATGTATAAAATCCATCTTCCAAAATATCCTTGTGTTACTGTAAAGCTTTTAATCTTCTCATCTTTATCTACTTCCATCTTAAAAATAGCGATTAAAACAATACCGCCTACCCAGATTGCCAGATTTGTATAAAAAGGTGCCATAGCTGAACCATAATTTTCCACACGATAAAAGCTCTTCGTTTCCAACTGTACCGGAGAATGCATAAATTCAGCTACTTCTCCTGTATCTTTTTTTGTCAGCTCTTTTAAACTCAGGTAAATATCTGAGCTTTGTAGCGCCCCCAAATCTGTAATAGCAGTATTCAGTTTTTTCTGCACATCATCAAGAGCCTCTTTGGTACTCTCCATGGCTGTTTTTGTATCACTTAACGTCTGTTTCAAATCCCCCGTTACATTTTTAAGCTGTTCTGCGGAGGGCTCTACTCCGGCAAGAACTCCCGAAACCTTTCCTGAAAGCTGTGCAAAAGAATCTAAAGATTGATTTAAGGAAGGAAGCACATTTTTCTCAAAAGAAGCTCTGGAAGTCTGGAGATTTTTCTGTCCGTCCTGAATAACCGAAGCAATCTGATTTAATCCTTGAACAGATGTATTTACGGCATTCCCTATACTATTGTTCCCTGTCTGAAGATTTTTCAATATCTCTTTATGTCTCTGATTTTCTGTTTCCAGCTTTTCTATGATTTCAGACAACGGATTTCCTGGAACTTGATTATCAAGTTCTCTAAGAACTGTCAGAATTTCCTCGTTTTTTGAAATTAAATCCTGCATAGATGTAATGGTATTTCCAATCTTCTCATTTACATTCTGTACTTTCTCATTCAACTTTCCAAGGTCTGTTCCCACTGCACTGCTGATACCGGACAACGCATCTGCTCCCTGCGTAAGACCATCAGATAAACCTACGCTTAATGCACCTACGCTATTTCTCACGGAAGCTAAAATATCTGTTCCATTATTCATAGATTTTGCTCCCGATGCTACCGCACTTTTCAGAGCATCCAGCGTTTCCTGAGTTCCATTTATTAAATCATCGCTTCCATCAATAGTTTTATTTAAATTTTCTAAAACCACCTGATATTCTTCCAGATTTTCCTCTGCTGTCTGCATTTTTGCAATCAGACTTTCCTGCACTGTGTCAACCTGTGTACCCATCTGCTCTGCTGTCTGTCCCAAAATTTTAGAAACAGAGCCTGCCGCTGCAGCAATAAATTCTTCATTTACCTGCTCTTGAATCGTAGACGCACCTGTACCTGTAACCTTAGGGGCAATGGCATTTTTCTTTTCATTTAAGTAATATTCAAACTGAGGCTGCTTCATATCACCGGAAAGAATACTCACAAAAGAAGAACTAAAATCCTCAGGTATCACAATAGCCGCATAATATTTTCCCGACTTTACCCCCTGCACCGCCTTCTTTTCATCTGTAAATTTCCAACCTAAACTATCATTTTTCTTTAAATTTTGGACAATTTCCTCCCCTACATTTAGTTCTCCTATCAACTCATTTTCCGTACCCTTATCTGCATTTGCCACTGCAATCTTAATGTTTCCTGTATTTGCATAAGGATCATAATTTGCTGCAATATTAAACCATGCGTATAGAGATGGTATCAGACATACACCAATGGTAACAATCATTGCTACCATATTATGGGATAATCGATTGACATCTCTTCTAAAAATTTCAAATGCCCTCTTCATGCTTTTCCCTCGCTTTTCTATAATCTTCTTATATAAGCATATTGTCTGCAATTCGTATATTTTATCACCAGAATTTGAGATGTCAATAATTTCGGAGAAAAAATATGACTTTAAGTCAATTCCCTTTCCGAATACGACTTTTTATTTCATAGGGCGCAATTTCATATAAATTAAAAAAGGGCCGTTGCACCAAGTTTATGTCAAGAATATCTGCTTGATGCAACAACCTCTTCTTAATAAATTTTATCCACCGTATTTTTCAAACTTTTCAAATCCCTATCCAAACTCTCATACATATCAACATAATATGGATATAACTTATCATATACTTCTACCCATTTATCTACGGGCTGAATGATTTCATTTACCTTTACAATATTTTCGGCTGCTTTTGTAAGATCCGGAAATACTCCTACTTTATGTCCCACAATCAAGGCATCCCCAACAGGAACGTCCCCTGATTTTTCATCCAACAAATATACCGGCATTTTCAACATTGACGCCTTAATCTGCGACCATGTACGACTCTTTGCTCCGCCTCCGCAAATTCTTAATACATTGGCTTTTGCACCGGCTTCTTTTACTGTTTCCATTACATGCCGCAAAGCGTATGCAGTACCTTCAAACACGGAACGAATTAAATCACTCCTTTTCATATTCATTCCCATTCCTATAAACATTCCTCTTGCATATTCATTCCAAATCGGAGCTCTTTCTCCTAATAAATATGGGAAGAAAAATAATCCGCCTGCTCCGGGCTCTGATTGCAATGCCAGCTCATTCAAATAAGTATAAATATTGAGATTATGCGCTTCTGCATACTCTCTTTCTTCTGCCGCCATTGTCTCGATAAACCATTTCAGCGCTGCCCCACTTGTTTGAATTGGAGCATCGAAAACCCACGGCATCCCGTCAATGGCACAGGGTTTTGTAACAACAGGAATATCAGGAGCGCTTTTTACATCACTTCCTACAAAGACCAGCGATGTTGTCCCTGATGACTCTCCTGCTTCTCCCAAGCGACTCATACCGGTAGCGTGCATAGATGCCATTGCGTCACTGCAACCTGCTACAACAGGAATTCCGGCAATCAATCCTGTGGCGTTTGCCGCCTCTTCCGTAACAAATCCAATAATATCATTTACCAGCTGCGGCTTTGGAAGCACTGCATCAATATCTATTCCTATTACATCTCCGATTTCCTTTGACCACTCCATTGTAGAGATATCAAGACACTGTGTTCTGGATGCCTGATCAATATCCGTAGTCATTTTTCCTGTCAATTTAAAATTAATGTAAGAACTTGCCTGTAAAAAACAAGCAGTTTTGGCAAACAAATCAGGCTCATTCTTCTTAAACCACAACAGTTTATTCGGAAGAAATGCAACTGCCGGCTGTCCTCCTACAATCTCTACAAATCTCTGGTATCCAATGCTATCCACAATATAGTGAAGCTCTGCCGCAGAACGATTGTCTTGATAAGTCATGGCATTTCTAAGCGGTATACCATCTTTATCTACCGGAAGCATTGTAACTGTATGCGAACTGATACAGATCCCTCTAATTCGTTTCACGATATTCCATCCTGCCTTTGAGGTCAATGCCTGAAATATCTCAACCGTATTATCCCACCATTCATTTGCATCCTGTTCCTGCATATCAGGACCCGGAGACAAAAATTTACTTGGTCTGCTGGCTTCCGCAACTACTGTTCCGTCTTCTGCAAGAATAATTGCTTTTATATTTGTAGTTCCACAATCCATTCCCAATAAATAATTTTCAATTTTTGCCATTCTAATCTCCTCCGTACTTTAATTATATAAAAACCATAGCAAATTCGAAAGTACTTCTCAAAAGCATATTTTCCGCTTTAAAAAGGAAATTTTAAATCTCACTTTATATTGTTGCCGTTTTAAAAAGGAAATATTCCGTTTGTTTCGTGTACTTTGCTCCCCTATACTTAAATATACCAATATGATATAGAAAGGAGCTGTTCATGTTATGAAAATGAAAGCAGCACTCATGTACGGACCAAATGATATCCGTGTAGAAGAAACAGAAAAGCCCTCCTGTCCAAAGGACGGTTTGATTTTAAAGATTATGGCAGTAGGACTTTGTGGTTCAGATATTCGTAATCTGACGACAAATTCAAGAAAAGGTAATTATCCGTTTATTTACGGACATGAAATTGTAGGACTTGTGGATGAAATCGGAGAAAAACAAACAAAATATCAAATTGGCGACCGATTATTTCTTTTCCCCGGAACCTATTGTATGGAATGTGATGAATGTATCAGCGGTCACAGCGAAAACTGTTCCAACACTGCCGTATCCGGACTTGCCGGAACCGGCGGCTTTGCCCAGTACGTTGCTGTCAGCGGCGAAAAAATTCGCCGAGGAGGTATTTATTCTATTCCCGATAACGTATCCTTTGATGCTGCAAGTCTTGGAGAACCTCTTACCTCTGTATTTGCCTGTCTGGAAAACGTAAAAGTAGGCTATCCCGATACCTTAGTTATTATCGGCGCCGGCCCAATCGGCTGTTTCATGTCCCAGCTTGCCAAAATCCGTGGAGCTCAAAAAGTCATCATGATAGACATTAATGAGAACCGTCTTAAAATGGCACGGGAATTTGGTGTAGATATTACGGTAAACAGTTCCATAGAAGACCCCATAGAAGCCGTTAAAAAGCTCACAAACGGAAAAGGTGCCGATAAGGTAATCTCTGCCACTCCGGTCAATGCCACTCAAACACAAAGCATCCACATGGTAAAAAAAGGAGGGCTTGTAGTATTCTTCGGCGGTGTTCCAAAAGGTTCTATGACAGAACTGGATTGTAATTTAATTCATTATAACAACATCTGGATTAAAGGACATTTCGGCGCTTCATACAGCCAATCGAAAAGAGCTTTTCAGCTTGCAATTTCTCCTTCTTTTCCTACCGAGAAATTTATAACACATATTCTTCCTCTGGACAAAATTAACGAAGGTATCCAGCTAACGAAAACCGGAGAAGCCATTAAAGTCGTACTTCATCCTTGGGATTAATAAATAATAGAAAACGCACAGTTCTTTTTCAGAACTGTGCGTTTTCTATTATTTTATTCTCCCTGAGTATCCAAAGCCTGTGCGTCTGTTGTAGGCGCTTTTATGCAGGCAACAATACCAATAACTACAAGCGCTATTGCTGAAAAGATAAAACGGTTTGAAATATCCTCGCCCATCATATTTGCGATAGGATTTACCACGTATGCAGATACAAAATTTCCTACATTATATGTAGCAGATACTACTGCTATTGCCAACGATGCCTGTGCTGCCGGCACCATATTTGCCGCAAAGGTAACTGCTCCGGGATTACGAATTGCAAAACCAAATCCTACAACTGCCGCACCTACACAGATTACCGGCAAACTGGTTGAAAAACCAACCATTGCTGTACCTACTGCCATCATAAGAATCGCTGCGCCTATGGTAAATCTCTTAAATAATTTTACCGTATTTCCCAGCACAAGACCGCCTAAAATACCAATTACCTGCATAATAGATGCCACGGTTCCGGCTGTACTTGCATCACCAATTCCTTTTCTGTCAATATACATTGCAATATTTGTATTGAAGGTTGCAACAAAAATACCTGTAATCAGGCAAAGTGCGCCAAAATAAACCATACTTCCTGAAATTTTTGAGCTTGTCTTTTCTGCTTTTTGTACAACTTCTCCTTTTGGAACGGTCAATACAACAATAATTAAAATCGGAATACAAATTAAAAATACAAGGTATCCTCTTTTCCAGCCTGCCATTGCTGTAAGAAGACCTGAACCCTTTGCAATAATCGTACCTCCAATACTTACAAAAATCGACTGAAATCCCATGACTCTTGATTTTTCAAGTCCTGTAAAATAATCAGAAATTAAAGATGAACTTACAACTACTACAAGTGATAAGCCGGCTCCGATTACAACACTGGCTGCATATAACATCCAAATTTGAGTGTTCATTACCTGCGGCATAAGTCCGCCAATCAGCATAAGCACAGTCCCAATAAGAGCAATATTTCTTTTTGTGATTTTGGGTTCCATCAACGGCTCTAAAAGCATCATTGGAAGAGTTGTTAAATTAATCAATGTAAGAACAATCTGAATTGCCGAGTCACTTGCATCCGGAAAGAATTTTCCTACCTCTGCAAGAATTGGCGCTAATGCACTGTTGCAGGCCATTGTCAAAGACATAATCAACAAGCCGGCTGCTATCTTCTTTTTATTTTTTCCTTTTTCCATCTCTTTGTCTCCTTTATTTTTATCTGAGAACTGGCTAACGTCTCCAAATATATTTTCTTTCTTCTCCCTTTAAATATGCCAGCACTTCCTGTGCCATCATTTCTCCTGACCAACTGTCTACATCTGTTGTAAGTCCTGCCATGTGCGGTGTGCATACCACATTTCTCATGGATAACAACGGATGATTTGCAGGTACAGGCTCCTGCCAATATACATCAACAGCTGCCCCTCCGATTGTTCCATTTTGAAGCGCTTCTATAAAGTCCTTCTGGTCGATAACAGCCGCTCTTGCTGTGTTAATCAAAATTGCTGTGGATTTCATTTTAGAAAACCAATCTTTATTTACAATTCCTTTTGTTGCTTCAACAACCGGAAGATGAATACTTACCATATCGCTTTCTCTCAACATCGTATCCAAATCCACTGCCTTTGCTCCGTCTGCCTCAATTCTGTCAGCCGGAAGATACGGATCGTAAGCTAAAATTTCCATACCGAAAGCTTTTGCCCTTACTGCAACTTCACGCCCTATTGCGCCGTATCCTGCAATTCCAAGCTTCTTTCCATAAAGCTCAAAGCCGATTCCGTAATCGGTAAAAGGATGTTTTTCATCTAACGGCCCAAATGTTACATTTTTTACATCGGGTACATTATAAATATCTTCTACTGCCGGTCCTACATGTTCTCCCTTTGCAAGACCCGTGCTGCTAAGTGTCAGTTTTCTTGCCACTGCAATCATAAGACCAATGTTAAACTCTGCAACGGCTACACGATTTCTTCCCGGCGTATAGGATAATTCCAGTCCGGCGCTTTTAATTGCTTCATTATCAACGGTTACCGGTGTTCCTTTTGCCACACCGATAAATTTCATTCCGGATGCCGCCCATCGGTTAATTGTATCTGTTCCTGCATATTCATCTCCAAGAACAACAATTTCATATCCTTTACACTCCTCACATGTTTGTTCTTCTGTTACATTGCCTTTCCCGTGCTTCAGTTCCCCCGCGATTGTAATATCGCAGTATTCCTCAATTTCCTGCATTCTCTTTTCGGGAATTTTGGTACATAAAACCATCTTTTTTTTCATCTCTCTGCTCCTTTCCTTATACACGCAATGCACTATAATATCCTGTATTTATAGCGTCATAAATTTTTCCGACCTTCTTACAGTCGCCAATTACATAATATTCATCTACTAAATCAGTGAGCTCGTCTACTTTGTCATAAGGCGCCCGGAAACCAAGGGCGCATACCACACTGTCTGCTTCCACCAAAATTTCTTCTCCGTTTCGTTCACATAATACGCCCTCCGGCACAATTTCCTTTACTTTTGTGTGAACAAGACATTTGGCTGCTTTTTCTACTTCCGGCATAAGACCTCCGCGATAAAAAGAATTCACCTCTTCTGCAATCGTATCTTTCATTTCAATAATCGTACATTCTTTTCCTTCATGATGAAGCCCTATTGCTCCTTCTGCGCCTACAAGACCGCCTCCCATAATGGCAATTCTCTTTCCCAGCTTATTCGGATGTAATTCTGCGTCAATTGCCATAACAACCTTGTCAGAACTTATCCCCTTAATCGGAGGACAGAGCTCTTTGGAACCAATAGCGACAAATAAAGCATCCGGTGAAAATTCCTTTACATAATCGGGTGTAACTTCTGTGTTTAATTTCACTTTTACACCTGCACGCGCTATTCGTTTTTCAAGAACATGAATAAGCTTTACAATATCTTCTTTAAAATATGCAGCTCCTGCCGGATGCAGATTTCCTCCCAGCTTTTCGCTTTTTTCTGCCAAAGTTACATCATGTCCTCTGTTCGCAGCTGTAATGGCAGCTTCCATACCTGCCGGTCCGCCGCCTACAACAAGTATCTTTTTCTTACGTTTTGGCAGTTCCTTTCGCAGCTTTGCGCTAAACTGTTCCCCCATAGTAGGGTTTACGGCACATTTCACCATTTCAAGCTCTCCTGTGGCACCAAAACATTCATAACATCTCAAACACGGTGTAATGTCATCTGCTTCGTCGTTATACGCCTTCATTGGCAAATACGGATCTGCCAGACTTGCCCGTCCAAGCTCTACAACGTCAGCCTGACCTCCGGCAATGATTTCTTCCATCTGTGCCGGATCATTTAAAGAACCCACACAGGCTACCGGTGTTTTTACATATTTTTTAATTTCAGCGGCTAAATAGACATTAACGCCTCTCTTATAGAAAGCTGATGGATGTGTTCTGCAAAACATATCCGGATCCTCATGATTTCCGCAAGATACATTAATCAAATCCACTTTATCATCTATCATTTGGGCTACTTTAATACAGTCCTCAAGCCCCAGCCCCTTATCCGTAAAATCATCTCCGGAAATTCTGGCTTCAATGGGAAACATTGGTCCCACTGCCTTTCTTACGGCATCTAATGCCAACAAGAAAAATCTTGCACGATTTTCTAAAGAACCGCCAAATTCATCCGTTCTTTTATTCCAAACTGGAGAAAGAAACTGTGAAAATAACCATCCGTGTGCTGCATGCACCTGAACCATATCAAAACCTGTCTCTTTACATAATTTTGCCGCTTTTCCGTAAGACTCTATGATTTCATATATCATTTCCTTTGGCATTTCTTTTACCTGTCCTGCCGGCATCATCATATCGCTGGGACCATACGCAGTCTGACAAGTATTTACATCTCCGCCTACGCTGGCAAGTCCTCCATACATACCGCCATGGGAAAGCTGAATATTTGCATAAGCTCCGGCGTTATGAATAGCACGTGCTGCTTCTGTCATTCCCTGTCTCACGCCAAAGGCATCTAATTGAAGCTGTTTGTTATGAGATTTCCCGGTTGCGGAATGTACAATAGCCTCTCCGTAGGTAACAATTCCGGCTCCTCCCAATGCCTTTTCCTCCAGATAAGCAATCATCTCAGTTGTGAAATGACCGTTTAAATCAATCATGCTTGGACTTGTGGGAGCACAGATAATTCTGTTTTTCATTTTAATATTTCCTACTCTTAACGGAGAAAACAAATGAGGATATCTCTTCCCAAATCTACATTTCTCTCCCATATTACCTATCTCCTTTTCACGAAGCTGAATAGATAACAGCTCCTTTCTCTATAACGCTTTCCTTAAAATGGAAAGAACATCTTCTTTTGTCACATTTTGTTTTGGATTAAAATTAAGTACAGGTTCTTTTAGCACATCATCTGCCAGCATATTAAGGTTTTCCTCTTTGATGCCTTGTTCAGATAATGACTTAATTCCCAATGACTTTGTAAGTTTTAAGAGCTCTTTTGATAAAAGGAATTTGTCCTCCTCTGCATTTCCGGTTGTCTGCAAGTCAATGGCCTTTGCCAGCTCAATCATCTTTTCAGGACAGCTGTCGGCATTATACTCCATTACATAAGGAAGAACTGTTGCATTTGCCATACCATGTGCCAAGTGAAAATGTGCGCTGAGCGTATGAGCAATGCCGTGCACAAGTCCGAGGTTTGCATTGGAAAAACCAAATCCTGCAATAATACAGCCCAGCATCATTTGCTCTCGTGCTTCCATGTCGTTTCCGTTGGCTACTGCTTTTGGAAGATTTTTATAAAAAATCTGCAAGCCCTTCAATGAATGATATTCCGTAAGAGGAGTTGCCATATTAGAAATATAGCTCTCTACCGCATGGGTAATAGCATCCATTCCCGTTGCAGCGGTTACTGACGGCGGCATAGTTTTTGTAAACTCCGGATCTGCAATTACTTTGTCAGCTACAATTTTATTGTCGATAATCACATATTTACATACTGCTTTTGTATCTGTAAGAGCAACAACATTTGTAATTTCACTGGATGTCCCGGCTGTTGTAGGAATTGCAATTAAAGGAAGCACAGCTTCTTTTACCAGACCAATTCCTCCATATTGTCCGATTGGTCCCGGATTTGTCATCAAAATATTTACTGCTTTTGTAAGGTCTATGCTGCTTCCTCCGCCGACTGCAACAAATACGTCAATGTTTTCTTTTCTGGCAATCTCAGCAGCCTCTTCAACAACCTCATTTGTCGGATTAGGAATAACTCCATCAAAAATCGTGACTTTTACATTTGCCTTTTCTACTTCCTCTAAAACCTTTGTGGAAATACCTGCCATTTTAACGCCTGCATCGTAAACCACCATTACGTTTTTTGCATGATATTCCTCTAATATTTTCGGCAGCTCTTTTACAGCGTCTTTTCCAAATACAACATTGCTTCGTACAAAAAATTCACTTGCCATTTTAAACTCCTCTCTTTCTTAAACTGCCTGATCGGCTGCAATTAATTCTTTCATTTTTTTCACGCCTTCCTCCGGCATTGGCTCGTATGTGCCGAGAAGCTTGGCATAAATGGTTGTAAGCGCCATTTCCTCTGTATATTCCGTAGCTGCCATAGCCGCCTTCATATTTTTACCGCAGCAAAACATTCCATGATTTTTAATTAAAACGGCTCTTCCGTTTTCACCAAGCGCCTCCACTACTTTATCGGCAACCTCATCACTTCCCGGCATTGTAAACGGTACAATTCCCACCGGAACAAATTCACACTGAGGCGGTGTAATAGGTTTTAATTCTGCATCATCTCCCATTGCCATAATAGTTGCATACATTGCATGGGTATGAACCGTAGCTTTCACATCCGGTCTTGCTCTGAGCACTGCTGTGTGCATCGGTACTTCTGAGGATGGTTTATAATTTCCTTCTAACCATTTTCCGTTCAAATCAACAATCGCAATATCTTCTACTGTCATTCCTTTATAAGGTATTCCGCTTGGAGTAATCGCCACAACATCATCTTCATCGTCCCGAAGTGCAATATTCCCTGAGGTTCCTTTGATAAGTCCTTGTTCAACCGCCTCTAAAATAGCGTCTAATACCTGTTTTCTGATTTTTTCATATTTCATGATTTAATACCTCCTTGATTTCTAACGCCATTCTAATATAGGACTTTTTCATTATCAAACAGACTATTTCCGTATATAAAAGGAAATATTTCATCAGTTGTTTACGTAAAAATCCTATTTATATAGGTAACACTCTATTTTTCCTTTTCTTACAGGAAAAGTATAATTCGTGAAAACTACTTATATGTGATATAGTGTTAATATGAAAATTTGTTAAAAAGGTGCATCGGATTAACCAAACAGAAGAAACATTTTGTTTTAAGACAGGAGAAGAAAAATGAGTAAGAAATTGACAATCAGAGAAAGCTTCAATCTGGGAAAAGGTTGGAACTTAATGTTATTTGCAATTTTATCTATGCTGGTCACAAATGCAGGAGTAAATGACGGGTTAAATATTGCATTGCCGGCAATTGCAGACGGAGCAGGGCTTGATTATGAGCTTTGTCTGAGTATGGGAACAGTGGCAGGCTTTGTGGGAGTAGCTATGATGTTTGTAATTGCAAAATTCAGAGATCGTTTCGGAGGAAGAAAGGTAAGCGCTGTTCTTTTTATTATTTTTGGTCTTACATTTTATTTTCTGTTCCTTCGCGCTACGAATATTTTTATGTATGGGTTATCTCAATGTATTATGGTGAGCTGTGGACAAGGCTGTTTTTATTTATGCACAGGTCCCATGCAGTCGGACTGGTTTCCTAAAAAACGAGGTGTGGTAAATGGTATCAGTACAATAGGCGCTAATATCGGAACCGCAATTCTGGCCCCTATTATGACAACCCTTTTGACAATGGCTGAATATAAGACAAGCTTATCTGTCTTTGCTGTTGCCGCTGTTATTCTTGGAATTTTTGCATATCTGGCACTTCGAGATGATCCAATGGAAGCGGGTATGTATCCAGATAATGTATCAAAAGAAACATACGAAGCAGAATATAAGGATTTTTTCAAAAAAGAGGAATATATAAGTGACTGGACTGTATCCAAAATGCTGAAATGTAAAGAAGTGTGGCTGGCTGCCATGGTACCGGGCTTTATTACACTGGGACTTCTTGGGATTATCACACAATTTGTTCCGAGAAACGTTTCTCTTGGCTTATCTCAGGAGATTGCCATTTCAGCCATGACCGTAGCAGGACTTGTGGGAATTGTGGGAAGTTATGCAATCGGCTATCTTGACACAAAAATCGGAACGAAAAAAGCCTGTATGATTTACTGTGCGATTTTCGCACTGGGAATTGCCTTTAACCTTCTGGCTTCTCTTTGGCTTCCATTTGCATATATTTCTATCTTAATCGTAGGCTTTTCCTTAGGAGGAAGTACAAATATGTCCCTGTCTTTCCCCGCATCAATTTTTGGAGTATTAGATTATCCAAAAGTAAACGGTGTAATCTTTCCTATCAATTATTGTATCGGCTGCTTAAATTTTGTAGTAAACGCCGTAGTTATGAAATTAACGGGAAGTCTGACAGGCGCTTATATCGTATACCTTTGCCTGTTTCTCATCAATATCATAATCGTTGCAAAAACAGATGAAGGAAAATGGGACAAAATGAAACACCCTGAATTACTCAATAAGTAAGCACCTCTATTTCTTATAGCAAAAGAGACTATTGCATAAACAAGATTGCAATAGTCTCTTTTATTTTTTATCCTTATGCTATATATCCGGAAAAGAAATCCAGAAGCTCCTCTTTTGTTTTCAGAAAACGAGCATCCTGAGGATTAAAATTCCCATAATATAACTCATTAATCAGCCGAAATACAAGCGTCACATCCTCCGATTTAAAGCATGCCATGATTACTGTCCTGATTTTATAAGAATTTCTCTTAATTCGGTGGTTTAGCGTTGCAATAGATAAATGAGTTTCTGTACTTGGAGAAAGGCTGTACATTAAAACAATACTGGGTTGAAACGCAAAAGAAAGGATGGACTCCCTCATCAAAACATCTCTTAAATAATCCTGCTGTACATAACCTCTGTCTATAAAATCATTTGCCAGCATTTCTATTAAAGGAAAATATTCTTCCTCATCTATACTTTCATGCCAGAAGGCATCCTCAAGTAATTTCGACACAGACGGTAAATTTCCCTTATATAAGTCATTAATCTGTGTCTGTGCAATATAAGCAGAAATGATTGATTGGTCCTGCAAAGTAAAAAACGGCGATATCAAAAGCGTAGTACAATTTGGAAAACTTGTAATATTTTTATTAGCTGTTGTAATAATCAAATCAACATCGGAAAAATCATAGTTATCCTTATAATACACCGGCAAAAGCTCATATAAATCAATATAATCCGAAAATTTATTTAAAATCTGATGTTTTAAATTCCAAGAAGAATACAAGTTAAGCTGGCACATCACAATAGTCTTCAATTTTGGAGAAGTTCGTGATTTATATGCCAATGCCCCTGAAATACAAAAAGCAAGATAAATTAATTCTTCATAGTTTAAATAATTTCCGTAATAATCAAGTGCCAACGGCTGAAAACGAAATGCTATTTCAAATTCTATAAGAAACCTAGACCGAGCCACATCTGTATTTGTAGGAACTTTATTCAGGTTATGTAATGGGAAAGATAAATATCTTAAATATTGGATAAGCGTTATATAAAAATCTTCATCCTTACTAAAATCAATTTCATAAATATCCTTTATGGTCTGAATATATAAATTTGCTAAATGAATAAGAGTTTGATTAAAATATTTTTCCACTGTTTGAAAATTCAGCAGCTTTGCATCTATCAGCCGACTATAATAAATATGAATATAAATTTCTTTCCTCTCTATATAAGAAAAACTACAATTCAGTTTTTCCTCCAATGAATTCAGAAGGGCATTTGTTGCAGAAATCACCTCTTTATCAGGACATTCAAAATTACAGGGAGAAGACAGCTCATGTCCGCTGACAATCCGATAATAAGCAATAGAAATCATCAAATTCAGTATAACCATATTAATATCTTCCATAATAATATGATATTCATCCATATAATAATTCACTTCACGCATAACCATATTTACAATTCTTTCATCCAGATATTGATACTGATAAAACGCATTTCCTCTGGCATTATAATTCCAATTATCCGTAAATAATCGATTTATAATCATGCGCCTTTTTCTTTCATTATTCTCAAAGGAAATATTATTTTTATATCGAAAGAACCCAATATGCGGCTCCGGAAGAATATATTTTCTACGCAGTTCTTGAAGATCATGCTCTAGTGTAGTACGGCTTATAAACATCTCTTCTTCTAAATCGTAAAGATTAATCGGCATGTCTGACAGACATAATCTAAACGCAATATGTCGTACACGTTCATCACGTGATAAAAAAGAATTATTGGACTGGCTTAGCTTTTTTAAATTCTCTTCACTGTCAAATACAAGAAGATATCCCCAGCTTCTCTTAGAACCAATACAAACACCGGAGTTTTTTATAAGCTGATTAATTTCATTGACATCATTGCGAATAGTTCTGGCAGAAACATGAAGGTTTCTGCCTAATTCTTCACCGGTAGTATAGGTTTTCTGCTGTTGAAGATAATGAAGAAGCTTTCTCTGTCTCAACGTTAAATTATAATTGTCCATACAACTGCACTCCTCCTCTTACGTGTTCTATGTCATATCATATTTGGCACATGATATAATGTCAAGAGGAAGAAATTTATCTATTCTTTAATTTCCACGAAAACGCTTCCTGCTGCTTTCATAGTAAGGCAAATCCTGCCGCCTTCCACAGGTATCTGTTCTTCTGTTTCCAGATTGATATACCTCTTATTCTCAAATGGAACCGGAATACTTATATTCACTTCCTGCTCATCATTATTTACTGCCACAACAAGCCCCTGCTCCTGAGTAAATCTGACAAAAGCATATTGCCTGTTTGTCAGCAGTAGTTCCCGATATCTTCCATAAGCAAGACAATCTGTATATTTCTTATGCAGATTTCCCAGCCATTTCACATGCTGCATAATCTTAGAATCTTTTTCCTTATTTAAAGCCTCTTCAATCTCTACTGCCGGACGCAGTGGATCGTCATTTCCACCCTCCTTGCGTCCTTCAATTCCCCATTCAGAGCCATAATAAATAGAAGGAATTCCGGGAAGTGTAAACAGCAGTGTATAAATAGGAAAAATGTGGTCTTTTACCTGAATTTTACTGATAATTCTGTCTACATCGTGATTGTCCACAAAGGAATATAACTTCATACCTTTATAAATCCCACCGTTTTCATCAAATTCTCGGCGAATTGTATGCGCAATCTCAAAATAATTGTGATCATTATGTCCTGAATAAAGCCCCTTATGCAATTCATAATTTGTAACACTGTGAAGCATTTTTTGCCCATCCTGAATATAACGGCTGTAATCTCCATGAATGACCTCGCCCATAAGCCAGAAATCTTCCTTTTTCTCACGGGTTCTCTTTCTCATCTCTTCCATGAAAGAAAATTCCAGGCAATCTGCACAGTCTAAACGAATACCGTCAATATCAAAAGTATCAATCCAGAAATCAATAACTCCAAGAAGATATTCCCGCACAGCCGGCTCCCATAAATTCAAATTCACCAGTTCAAAGCAATTTCTCCATGCCTCATAACCAAATCCGTCATTATAAGGACTATTCCAGCCAAAATTAACACCCTTGTACCAACTACAGTATGGTGACTGCTCTCTGTTTTTCTGTATATCCTGAAAGGCAAAAAATTCTCTTCCCGTGTGATTAAATACACCGTCTACTACAACCCGAATGCCTGCCTCGTGAGCCTTTCTGACAAAGCGTTTGAAATCCTCATTATCTCCTAATCTACGATCCACAACCTTATAATCCTTTGTATCATATCCATGGGTACTGGATTCAAACAACGGTCCTATATAAATAGCAGTGCAACCTAAATCTGCAATATGAGGAAGCCATTTGTCCAGTTCTTCAAACCTGTGTACTACCTCTTCTCCCTTATTTTCTCTAGGCGCACCTGTCATGCCAATAGGATAAATATGATAAAACACTGCCTCTTCATACCATGCCATAATCATTCCTCCTGCTTGTGAATAACTTTTACTCACATTATACCAATCGGTATAGAAAAAATCAATGGTGATAGCAATATTCCTCCAGTGTAATCTGATTACTGTAAATATATTTTGCTGCTTCCTTGCCCACATATCGATAGTGCCATGGTTCATAGACAATTCCCGTTATATCTGCCTTATCCTCAGGATAGCGCAGTATAAAACCATATTTCCAGCAATTTTTCATGAGCCATTGTTGTACAGGCTGTTCCTCCATTCCACTGACTATTTTTTGTTCCGCAATATCTGTTATATCTACAGCCAGCCCTAACTCATGTTCACTTGTCCCCGGAATTGCAACTGATTTTGCCGTTTTTTCTTCTGCCTCCTGTCTGTCCATCCCATCTTTCATATATATCTGAATTTGCTGGTTAAAAAGTTCCTGTTGTTTTTCATGAGTCCGATAGGAAGAACAAATAATTGGTGAATATCCCTGCGCACGGCAATCATCCATCATCTGCTGCAATTCAGGATAACATCTGGAATCAATACTCTGCCCGTTTCTAAGCTGTGTAAGAGATATATTTTCGGCATAAGATTGATCCAGCTTGTGCGAACTATTTACTAAAATTAAGTTCCACTTCGTGCCCGCATCTGTTGATGAATCATTTTTCAAATCATCATTATTCTGATTAATTTTTTTAGAATTGTTATGTTTATATAAAATTTTTCCCTCTGCCGAGACGCTTGTTCTGACAATTCCTGCTGCAACTATGACACAAATCACACATACCATAATTTCGCTCATCAATACACCTACCATCCTTCTTTTACGTGACATTCCCTTTCTTCGTCTTATTTTCCTCTTAATCACAAAACGCACCTCTCTTTCCTTTTTCTAAAGGATAGCGCGGTGCGTTTTCAAAATATATTCAGTTTGCCATCCATTTGGCATCATTCAAATGGTAATAATTCAGGTCCCTTATAATAAAAATATACAGACATCAAAATTTCATCTTTGTTTTTATCAACCAATTTGATTACGTCATAACTATCATCTTCCGGTTCTATACTAAGTTCATAATACTCTTCTAAATATGAAATTAAATTAGCCTTAACATACTCGCTATTTTTATTATCAATACAATAAGCTGCTGAATTTCCGTCATCTGCTGTAACATTGTAACTCATCTGGACAACCTTTTTATTCTTATCATCCACGCACAGCACCAATTCATCACCTGTTAAGCATTTCGCTTTCACCGTCCATATTACAGCAGAAGTAGAGGAATCCTTCATAACCAGCAGGTTACATTTTGCATCCATACTTGATTTATCAATACTTATCTGCATATAACCCCATCCCTCTAATTGCAATCCCTGCAGGAAAGAGTTACAGACTTCTGCTAATTCTTCTCTTGATAAATTTGCCAGTTCTTCCTGATAATCAAACTCATAGTCTTTTTTATACACGACTCTCATAGCCTCTATAATACTATTGGAATGGGTAATTTCTATGGGATTTACCTTATATTTTTCCACCTGTTCCAGATTTTCATTTAAAACATTTGAAAAGACAATACGAGGAAAAAACAGTCCAAAACCAATGCATAAAATCATGATAAATACTCCAAATACCCATGAATACTTTTTCATATTCTGCCTCCCCGTATCTGCACTTTCACCACTGTTCCAACACCCACTTCACTTTCTATTGAAAGACTTCCGTTATGAATTTTTGCTATCCGATCACAAAGTGACAGCCCCAGTCCAGCACCTCCAAAGCTACGGCTTCTGGCTTTATCTATACGATAAAAGGCTTCTGTTATATGCACCAGTTTATCTTTTGGAATACCACATCCGGTGTCCTGAATGAGCAAATCGCAACCATCTTTTTTCATGGAAAGTACTATTTTGATAACACCACCATTTTCCATAGCACGTCTGGCATTTTCTAAGAGATTTACAACCAGAGAGACAAAAAGATCCGGTTCCAGCATACAATTACCAGCCTCACATTTTTTCTCTATCTCTATCCCATTTTCTTGAAAATATGGTACATAATGCTTCACCACATTTTCTATCAAATATGCCGGGTTTTGAATTGTCAGCTCCTGCTCTTTATTACCTGCGGCAATGAGTTCAAGAAGCTTTATAGACAGCCTCTCCAATCGTTTACTTTCAGAATATATATAGTTTGCAGCGTCTGTCTGCTCCTCCTGACTTAAATTCTGACGTCTCAACAAATCTGCATATCCAATCATAGATGTCATTGGCGTTTTCAGTTCATGTGTAAAATTTGCAATAAACTGATTCTGTCTGTCCACCGCCGCATTTAATTCCTCCATTTTGTCAACAAGCGTATCTGTCATACGGTCAAATTCTACTGAAAGTTCTTCTATCTCATCGTTTGTATGAATATCACTTCTCAAATCATAGTTCCCTTGTGTAATACTGGAAACGATTTTCTTCAGCCTGCTTATGGGTTTTGTTAAAAAATATGATAAAATATAAGAGAAAACTGCGCTGCAGGTCACTACAAAAAGAAAAACCGCTATATAAAGTTTCTGCAATTCCTCTCTTTGCTCGTATACTTTTGTGATGTCATATAAAGCATCTATATATAAGTCTGCATTTTCCACTTTAATCACTGAACAAAGCTGAATATAGTACTGATTTTCACTACGGATAATCTTATATGCTACATTTCTGTAATCTGCTTTATCACACATTTCTTCCATATCATTCACAAAATCACTACTTTTATATATAAGTTCTTTGTCTTTATGCAGACTTATAGCAACAAACAAATCATTTTGTTCCACAATCTTCCCAAAATCCTTAGAAATCTCACTTGCTGTCGTCCAAGTAGTTTCCTGACTAAGCAGAGAAAATGTATGAATAACCATGTCAAATGATTTTATTGCAGATATCTTTTCACGATTTATAGAGCTTTGAAAGGAACTGTATAAAAGAAATGTACCACCAATTCCAAAAATAAACGCAATCATGGAAATCATACACAAAGTCACTTTATATCGAAACTTCATGCCCTCATCTCCAATCGATATCCTACTTTATTAACTGCTTTTATCATGTCTTCCAGATGAGCTTTTCTTCGAAGTCTCTGTACATGCAAGTCCACTGTCTTGCTGGTATATTCCAGGTTTCCTCCCCATACCCGCTCATATATAGTTTCTCTATATAATGCCACGTTTGGATTCTGTGCAAAAAGCACAAGCAAATCATATTCCTTTGGTGTCAGCGCTACTTCCTGTTCATCATATCGAACCACATGCTGTTTCAAATTAATTGTCAGCTTATCATTAATTTGGATAATATCCGAAGTCTTATGAAATCTTCTGAGTACCACCTCAACCCTTGCCAAAAGTTCTACAACCTCAAAGGGCTTTACAATGTAATCCTCTGCGCCCATTTTTAAGCCTTTTACCCTATCCTTGGTCGAATTCATTGCCGTGATAAAAATAACCGGGATATCAAAGGGTTTTATATATTCCAGCAATTCAAATCCGTCAATATATGGGATCATAATATCCAGAAGAATTAAATCATATCTGTTTTCCTCTATCATATCAGCCGCAGTCTCACCATCATACGCACAAGAACAAAAATACCCCGCTCCTTTCAGCGATAACTTTATTAAATCAGAAATCGGCTTTTCGTCCTCAACAATTAAGATATTTACCATAATTTTCTCCCAATCTATGTACTATGGCTATTATACATTATAATGGCATCTTTTTGGCATCAAAAAATATTATCTTATATGAAATCCTTTTTCATGCTGCTCTTTAGGAAGTGGTTTTCTATCTATCCATGAAATCTGAATATACGGACTCTGATTAATCATCTTCAGAACCCTGTTAATCTGCTCTGCTGTCCCCTGTGCTTCCATCACAACACTGCCATCCCACTCATTTGTTACCCATCCGGTAACTCCCACACTGTCTGCTGCATGCTTTGCCCGATACCGAAATCCGACTCCCTGGACTCTCCCTGTAAATGTCAGATACTCGCGGATGATACTTTGTTCATTCATTTTATCGTTCCACCTTTCCATTATTAGATGTAATTACCTTTTTCCCGATATTTCTGTGCTATTATCATGAAAACATAAATGCAGCCAGAATAAACACCATCAAAAATAAAATATTTGCAATTGTAAAGTACAAAATATACTTTCCTTTTCGACTAGGTCCAGAGGCTACAATAAGCCGGTAAGAAATCAAACTCGCCATTGATGCAATCAATGTTCCAAGCCCTCCGATATTTGTTCCGACAATCAAAGCTTCCCATTTCTGTGTAAATCCGGACAATAACAGCGCAGCCGGAACATTGCTGATGACCTGTGAAGAAGCTACTGCTGTGAGTATTTCATTTCCACTGATGATTCCTTTTAAAAAATCACAAAAAGCCGGAATACGTCCCATATTTCCGATAAAAATAAAAAATCCCGCAAATGTAAGCAGCAAAGAATAGTCAATCACCTTTAACGTATCCCTATCTGTGAAAAATACAACAAAAACTGTCACAATAGTGACAAACCATGCGGGCAATATCTGTGCCACACAGAGCAGACACTGCACAAACAAAACCGCATAGATCACTTGCTTCCGATAGTTCTTGAAAGATACTTCCGAAGCAATCTGTAACGTGTGCAACGGCTGTTTTTTTCGAAGAACAATGGTCACGAAAAGTAACACCGCCGCAAGAACAGTATACGGGAGCATCAATACAAGAAATTCTCCCACTCCCATCCCCGATTTAGAATACAGATAAAGATTTTGGGGATTTCCAATTGGGGTAAACATACTTCCAAGGTTCGCTGCTATTGTCTGTAACACAACCACCAAAATAATGCTCTCCCTCCGGTCAGACATCTCTAATACCTGAATTGCAAATGGCACAAATGTGATAAGCGCCACATCATTGGTAATCAGCATACTGGATATAAAACATAAAAAAACAAGTATCAACTCCAACTGGTGACTGTTTTTTACTTTTGTAAGTAATCTATCGGCTGCCTGCCGGAACACGCCGAGACGATTTGCTCCTGCCATCACTGCCATCAGACAAAACAAAAGCCCAAGCGTATGAAAATCAATATAACTTAAATATGCACTATCCGGCGGAACTACAATGGCAGATATAAGTGCAAGTACCCATGCAATAATCAATACAATATTCATTCTTTTTCCTTTTCTATTCTTTTTTCTACAAATACTCCCCTAACCGCTCTTTTACATTCGCTTCGATCCCTTTCATGATATCCAGACATTTTTCTTTATTCATTCCTGCTGCTATGCCTACTGCAAGAATTTCTTTTTCTCCCGGATTACGTCCATTTCCATCCACTGCTGTCGTATGCTCCCCATAATACGTATTACTATAAGTAAGATCATAAGCAGGACTCAAACGCCAGCTATCATTTTCTTCATCATAAAGAAATGTGAAATTCTTCGAATGATCATCTCTGTTATGCGCAAATACATTAAAGCACATTCGGCGAAACATATTTTCTAAATCCATCTCATTATTATTCGTTAATATTTTTGTCAACTTCATAAGGCCATGATAATCCATACTCGGCTGTTCAAAGTCCAACTCCAAAAGTGCCGCAGCTGTAAGCATATGGATCTTTTTTTCTCCTTTTGTATCCACTGCCCTGTCAAAACGTTTTGTTCCAAAATATCCTTCACATTTTTCAGATGGAAATAATCTGGTCTTACTCATAATAATTCCGCATTGTCTTGCACAGCAAGAATAGTCATATTCCATCTTTCCTGCATTTTCGCCATCTACATGAGCAGGAAACTTAATAATCCATTGCCCTCCGGAAGACTATCCGCAAATACTCCAAAAAGTCCCTGAAAATAATCTTTTGTCGGAATAAACACCTGGTCTTTTAATGGAAGAGAAAAGGGGCTGATTGAAAATCCTTTTTCAATCCAACTTTTACTATACTGAAACGCAATTTTACGACCGGCTGTCATCGCCAGCGTCCCGACCAATCGTTCATTATAATATACTTGTAACGAATTATCTCGTTTCATTAATAACCTCCTGAATATCCTTATATGGTACATTCGTGAATATATCTCTAAGCTCATCGGCAATATCCAAAGCCATTGCAATCTTCGTCAGTGAAAGTAAGGATATCTTTCCTGTCATTTCAAATCTCTTAATTGAACCATAGCTCACTCCACTCATAGAAGCCAGTTTTTCCTGTGAAATAGAACGCCTTTTTCTGATATTTCGCACTCGCTGTGCGAGTTTCTGATCCAGTTCTTCTGCCGTTTCCCATACAAGCTGTCGCATTTCTTCACCTCTTTCTCTGATAATATATTATCTATTTTTTGTGATTTTCTGCTGTTTTAGATAATATATTATCTGTTTTTATTTTATCACATATTTCTTGTGATAACAATGATTTAACCATAAAACGATTACCTGTATCATTATAAAGAATGGCTTGTAATAGTGCTCTATAATATTAAAAAAGACGGTAAATATGAACTGTCCTTTTAGCTGAAATCACTTTTCCCTTTTCAGCAGGTACACTTCTAATGTCTACTTTTCCATTCCTTGGTTCTAAAAATGGGCAATCCCCCTCGGGACTGCCCATTTAATTATATTTTATTTATTAGTACAGTTTCGCACCTGCCGGAATTCTGTCATCTACCATCAGCAGATTTAATCCTTCTTTTCCGTCTTCCTCATGTACTGCTGAAATCAGCATACCACAGGAGTCAATTCCCATCATTGGTCTTGGAGGCAGATTTGTGATAGCGATACAAGTCTTTCCAACCAGCTCTTCCGGTTCATAATACTCATGAATACCGCTTAAAATTACTCTTTTCTCCTCTGTACCGTCATCTAAAACAAATTTCAAAAGTTTCTTTGATTTCGGTACTGCTTCACATTCCAAAACTTTCACAGCTCTGAAATCAGATTTGCTGAATGTTTCAAAATCAACCATTTCTTCAAACAATGGCTCGATTTTTACATTGGAAAAATCAATTTTTTCTTCCACAACCGGAGTCGCTGCAACTGGTGCTGCTTTCTGTGTTGCATTGTTTGCTTCGTTCTTCGCAGCGCCCTGTGACTTCATCGTCGGGAACAATAAAACGTCACGAATAGCAGCACTGTCTGTCAACAGCATTACCATTCTGTCGATACCAAATCCGATACCACCTGTAGGTGCCATACCAATTTCCAAAGCATTCATAAAGTCTTCATCTGTTGTATTTGCTTCTTCATCACCCTGTGCCAGAAGTTCTTCCTGTGCTTTGAAACGCTCTCTCTGGTCAATTGGGTCATTCAATTCAGAATAAGCATTTGCCATTTCCCATCCATTCATGAAGAACTCAAAACGTTCTGTATATTCTGGATTTTCCGGTTTCTTCTTAGTCAGAGGAGAAATCTCAATTGGATGATCCATAACAAATGTAGGCTGAATTAAATGTTCTTCTGCAAATTCTTCAAAGAACAGTGAAAGGATATCACCTTTTTTATGTCTTTCTTCATACTCTACATGATGTTCTTTTGCAACTTCTCTTGCTTCTTTCAAAGTATGGATTTCATTAAAGTCAACACCAGCGTATTTTTTAACTGCATCTACCATAGTAATACGCTCGAATGGTTTTCCTAAATCCATCTCAATACCATTGTATACAATTTTTGTAGTTCCCAGAACTTCCTGCGCTACATGACGATACAGATTTTCTGTTAAATCCATCATGCCGTGATAATCTGTATATGCCTGATAAAGTTCCATTAATGTGAATTCCGGATTGTGTCTTGTGTCAAGACCTTCGTTACGGAATACACGACCGATTTCGTATACTTTTTCCATACCGCCTACAATAAGACGTTTCAGATAAAGTTCAAGAGAAATACGCAGTTTAAAATCTTCGTCTAAAGCATTAAAATGTGTTTCAAAAGGACGAGCAGCTGCACCACCGGCATTTGCAACCAGCATTGGTGTTTCCACTTCTAAAAATCCCTGACCATTTAAGTAATTACGGATACTTGCAATGATTTTAGAACGCTTAATAAAGGTATCCTTTACATCTGCATTCATAATCAAATCCACGTATCTCTGACGATAACGCAGGTCTGTATTTGTTAAACCGTGGAACTTCTCCGGAAGTGGTTTTAAACTCTTAGATAACAGTGTTACTTCTGTGGCATGAATAGAAATTTCTCCTGTTTTTGTCTTAAACACTTCACCTTTGATACCTACAATATCACCGATATCCATTTTCTTAAAATCTTTATAATGGTCTTCGCCAATATTATCTCTTGCAACGTAAGACTGAATAGAACCCTGTACGTCCTGAATACTGCAGAAAGAAGCTTTTCCCATAACACGTTTGGACATCATACGTCCTGCAAGAGATACACTCTTTCCTTCTAATTCTTCAAAAGCATCCTTCACTTCCATGCTGTGATGAGTTACATCATATTTTGTAATCTGGAATGGATCTTTTCCATTTTCCTGTAACTCAGTCAATTTCTCACGACGCACCTTTAATAACTGGTTTAAATCCTGTTCCTGTGCTTTCTTCTGCTGTTCTGCCACCTTTTACACACTCCTTATCTTTAAATATTTCTCTCGATACCGAGAATTTTGTATTCCATTACACCTGCAGGCATTTCAACGGAAACAGTATCACCTTTTCTTGCTCCGATAAGAGCTTTTCCAACCGGTGATTCATTGGAAATTTTACCTTCCAAGCTGTTTGCTTCTGTTGAACCTACAATCTTAAATTCCATTTCTTCTTCAAATTCAACATCGTAAACTTTTACTTTACAGCCTACGCTGATTTTATCTAAATCTACTTCATCTTCTACAACAACTTCTGCATTTTTAAGAATTTTCTCTATTTCTTCAATTCTGGCTTCGATATCTCTCTGCTCGTCTTTAGCTGCATCATATTCTGCGTTTTCAGACAAGTCACCCTGTTCTCTGGCTTCCTTAATCTTCTCTGCCACTTCTTTTCTTTTGTTTACTTTTAAATCGTGTAATTCTTCTTCCAGTTTTGTCAGTCCCGCATACGTAAGTAATGTTTTCTTTTCTTCCATTTTAATTCTACACCCTTTCTCAATATATTTATAATGGAAAACGAACCCAGAAGGCCCGTCCCATACAAATATCACTTCTTAACAGTCATAATATTATAAATAATAGATATGCGGATGTCAAGCTTATTACTCCTCATAATCTAATATTTATAGTTTTTTTACAATCTATTCACCAGCTCTTCCAGTTGCTCATAAGACTCTACTTCATTCACCATTCTTCTTACCGATGCAGAATGAGGCATACCCGAAGTATACCATGCCACATGCTTTCGCATTTCCCTCATTCCGGTATAAACTCCCTTATATTCTAACTGAAGCTTTGCATGACGGAGCATCATTTTCTTAATCTCCTCCATAGAAGGTTTTGGTTTCATCTTTCCTGTTTCCTGATAATATAAAATTTCTGAAAACAGCCACGGATTTCCCTGCACGGCACGGCCAAGCATAATGCCGTCACAGCCTGTTTCCTTTACCAGCTTTTCCGCTTTTTCAGGAGAAGTCACATCCCCGTTTCCAATAATCGGAATAGACACCGCCTCCTTCACCTGACGGATAATATCCCAATCCGCCTGTCCGGAATAATACTGCTCTCTTGTTCTTCCATGTACGGCAACGGCTGCTGCTCCTGCATCTTCCAAAATCTTTGCAATTTCTACTGCATTTACACTGTCTTCTGTGAAGCCTTTACGGATTTTCACAGTAAGGGGTTTTTTAATTGCCCTCGACACCTTATACACAATCTCATGCACCAGCTTTGGATTTTTCATAAGAGCCGAGCCTTCTCCGTTATTCACCACTTTTGGAACGGGACATCCCATGTTGATATCCAGAATATCAAAATTTCTATGTTCAATCTGCTTGGCAATTTCTGCCATCAAATCCGGCTCCGAGCCAAAAAGCTGTAAAGAAACAGGACGTTCTCTCTCATCAATCTCCATCAGACTTTCTGTATTCTTATTTTTAAAATGAATGGCTTTTGCGCTTACCATCTCCGTGCAGATAAGCCCTGCTCCCTGCTCCTTGCAAAGCAAACGAAATGGCAGGTCCGTTACCCCTGCCATAGGCGCCAATATTAAATTATTTTCCAGCGTCACATTTCCGATTTTAAGCTTCATCTTCTACCTCTTGTCCCAGAAAGAATACTTTATAATATAATTCCAAAGACTCTAAAAGCTCTTTTTTCTTCTGGCGTAAATCTTTAATACGCAGTACACTGCCGATTTCATCAAACATAGCATCTGCTTCCAGCGCCTCTACCTGAAACTGCAGGCTTCCGTCTTCATCAAATTCCAAAGTGAGGACTCCTCCGATTTCCTCTGTATACAATACGCACATAATGTGCAGCTCATCCTGTATAGACTGAGGAAGTGATGCAAAATCATCATTAAAATAATACTTCTGCTCGTATGCACTTGCACCGCACAAAACTACTTTATCCTTGTACATGCTTATCTCCTTTATACATAACTATATAATCCCCTGACAGAAACCTCGCCGGAAAAAACCTTTCTCACCTTTCCCTGTAAATCCTCTACAAGGAGCTCTCCTGTATCGGTAATTCCCCTTGCTGTACCAATGGTTTCTGTGCCTTTTTCCAAAATCCTCACCTGCTGATTTTTATTCAAAAGCCGTTTTTCATATTCTTCCTTCAATGCCTTTAAATTCTGTGTTTTCAAAAACAGCTCATAATTCTTCCAAAAGCATGCTGTAACCTTCGCTACCAGCTCTTCTCTTGACATTTCCTTTCCTGTTTCCAGAAAAACAGAAGTTGCCTTATTTCTAAGCTCTTCCTGAAATTCCCTTTGATTGACATTGATACCTACACCAATCATAATAAAATCCGGTTTCTGTTCTTTCATCTGCATTTCCGTTAAAATACCACAGATTTTCTTCTTGGAAAGAACAATATCATTTGGCCACTTAATTCCTGCATCTATTCCTGCCATTTCTTCAACAGCTTCTGCCACAGACAATCCCATTACCAGCGTTAGGGATGAGGCGTTTTCTGCTCTCACCTCAGGCTGCATCAGCAAAAGTGTCATATAGATATTTTCACCGGGGACAGAAGTCCACACTCTCCCCAGTCTTCCTTTTCCCGCCGTCTGCTCATTTGCTACAAATAAAGCTCCATCCAGCTCTTTTCCAACACTCTTTTTTGCTTCCTCTTTTGCCCATGTCAGGGTAGAGTCCACACTTTCTTTCCAAAATATTTTCTCCATTTTAACAGCCTTCTGCCCCTAAAGTAGCCGCCATAACTGCTTTGATGGTGTGCATTCTGTTTTCTGCTTCATCAAATACAACAGACTGCTCGCTTTCAAAAACTTCATCGGTAACTTCCATGTCTTCAATTCCAAATTTTTCATTCATTTCTCTGCCGATATCTGTCTGCAAATCATGGAATGCAGGTAAGCAATGAAGGAAAATTGCCTGCTCTCCCGCATTTCTCATAACATCCATAGTAACCTTGTATGGTGTCAGCTCTTTAATACGCTCCTCCCATACTTCTTCCGGCTCTCCCATGGAAACCCATACATCCGTATAGATAACGTCTGCGCCTTTTGTACCCTCCATGACATTTTCTGTTAAAGTAATGGTTCCTCCTGATTTCTCTGCAAATCCTTTACACTCCTCTACCAGTGCATCATTTGGAAAATACTTCTTTGGCGCACAGGCAACGAAGTGCATTCCCATTTTTGCGCATAAAATCATCAGAGAATTTCCCATATTATAGCGGGCGTCTCCCATATAAACCAATTTCACTCCCTCAACTCTGCCTAAATGCTCACGAATAGTGAGTAAATCTGCCAGCATCTGTGTAGGGTGATATTCGTTTGTAAGTCCGTTCCATACGGGAACACCTGCATATTTTGCCAACTCCTCTACTTTTTCCTGTCCAAATCCACGATACTCAATTCCATCGTAAACACGTCCTAAAACTCTTGCAGTGTCTTTAATGCTCTCCTTTTTTCCAATCTGAGAGCTTTTCGGGTCTAAATATGTGCTGCCCATTCCCAAATCATGTGCTGCCACCTCAAAAGAGCTTCTTGTTCTGGTGCTCGTTTTTTCAAAAATCAGCGCAACATTTTTTCCTTTTAATGTATCCACGGGAATTCCCTGTTTTTTCTTTCTTTTTAATTCCGCAGATAAGTCAACAAGATACTCGATTTCTTCCTTGGTAAAATCCTTCAATGTTAAAAAATGACGCCCTTTTAAATCCATTACAGTAATCCTCCGCTTCTATAAAAGTTTTTCTTTTGAAATAATCTGCACAAAAGCCGGTAACTCTTCGCCCTCAAGAGACGGCAGCTTTTCTCTTACCCTGTCCTGCAGCTCCTGCAAAGTATAAATTTTATACTTTTGAATTCTGCATATCTTTGCCGTTGCTTCTAAGATAGAAAGATACAATTCTCTGTAACTCCATTCTTTCGAAAGCTTCATCTCCTCTGCGATTACCGGCAAAATAATTTCTGTAAGATTTCGAACTGCTCTGCTTTCCTGCACCTCCAATTTATATACATCTGCCAGATATACATAAATATCCTGACTTAATTCTGTCAACTGCCTTAAATAATAACATTCTTTTTCCTGTTCATCAATATAATATATTTTCCCCGCAAGTCCGTAAATCACACGCATGGTATCAAAATACCCACGTTTTAGATGTATTTTGCTTCTTTTAGGGTTAAAATCCAAAATACTTCCCAAGCTTACCGTAGGAGCAATGGTGTAAATCGTAGTATCTTCCGGAATTTTGACCTTTTTTTCTCTCCCAATGCCAAAAATTCGTACCACAAGAATATCCTTATACTCCTTCTCAATCAAAGTATCTATGGGAACATTGTTAATAGCCCCACCGTCAATATAGGTCTTTCCATGGAGCTTCTCACTCTTAAAAATAGGAAAAATATAAGAGCTTGCCAGTAAAAAATCCTTAATAAGCTCCGGTTCAATTCCCTTTAAATCTACATTTAAGTCTCTCATTTCATCTACGCTGAAGGTGTGAATATACAAATCCATAGGAGAATTTTGAATTTTTTCTTCATCCACACATTCTGCAATCAGCTCTTTTAGGGGAGTAATGTCCACGCCGCCGGCAGAAATATAGTCCATCATATCCTTCAAAACATCACGGCTGATTTTCTTCTGTTTAAAAATGTCTTCCATGACTTTATCATCTACCGACATAATCTGGGAATAAGAAATATTCTCCCACAGGCTTTCTGCCTTTTCCAAATCTCCCATACAGATTAAAGCTCCATTTAATGCCCCTACGCTGGTTCCCGCAATTCCTTTTATACGAATACCTGCCTCTTTTAATGCTTTCCATGCGCCTATCTGATATGCGCCTTTTGCGCCGCCTCCCTCAAGTACCAGTCCATACTCCTTTTCAGTATCAAGTACCGGTTTCATGCTCCACCTCTCATTCCTATTTAGAAAGGGAGCCTTGCCTTCGCAAGCAGCCCCCTTTTTTACTTAATTTTCTTTTTTATTTGTAGCAATTTCTACTAAGGAAGATGCAAGACCTGCAATTCCCTGAATTTCTGACGGAATGATAATCTTGGTAGCTTTTCCGTCTGCTGCCTGTGCAAATGCCTCCAGACTCTTTAATGTAAGAACACTCTGGTCTGCACCAGCATCTTTAATAAAGCGGATACCGTCTGCCTTTGCCTGCTGCACCTTCAAAATAGCTTCTGCCTGACCTTCTGCCTCTTTAATCATCTTTTCCTTCTCAGCTTCCGCTCTCAAAATTGCTGCCTGCTTTTCAGCCTCTGCATCTAAAATCGCAGACTCTTTTTTACCTTCTGCCACAAGAATTGTAGATTTCTTCTCACCTTCTGCTTTCAGAATTGCTTCACGGCGTTCACGTTCTGCCTTCATCTGTTTCTCCATAGCTTCCTGAATAGCTGCCGGAGGAATGATATTTTTCAATTCTACACGGGTTACCTTAATACCCCACGGGTCAGTAGCATCATCAAGAGACGCTCTCATTTTTGTATTGATAATCTCTCTGGAAGTCAGTGTAGCATCCAGTTCCATATCACCGATAATATTACGAAGTGTGGTGGCCGTCAGATTTTCAATCGCCATAATCGGATTGTCAATGCCGTAAGTAAATAATCTTGGGTCTGTAATCTGGAAGAATACAACCGTATCAATCCGCATGGTAACATTGTCTTTTGTAATAACCGGCTGCGGAGCAAAATCTACAACCTGTTCTTTTAAATTTACACGCTTTGCAACTCTTTCAATAAACGGCACTTTAAAATGAACACCGCTTCCCCATGTTGCCTTATATACCCCAAGACGTTCCAAAATATATGCCTGTGACTGAGGTACAATCTTTACACAGGATGCCGCAATAATTAAAATAATTACGAACAGAATAATAACTAACCACATCATATTACATGTCCTCCTCTACAATCAGCTTTACACCTTCTACTGCTGTAACCCTTACAACTTTTCCTTTTTCAATCGTATTGCCGTTTTTCGCTCTTGCAGTCCATTCCATTCCCTGAATGGTAACCTGACCTTCTGCTTTCAGATTGTCAATGGTAGCTGTTACAATTCCTTTTTGTCCCGGAATACTGTCTACATTGGTTTTCTGCACGTCCTTATTCAGGTATTTCACCGCCAGAGGTCTGGTAAATAAGAGAAGTACAACAGAAACCGCTATAAACAACAGCAGTTGCAGCCACAGCGGACCTCCTGCCAGAGAAACCAAAAAGGCAACTAATGCCCCACCTGCAAACCAGACAGTTGTAAGTCCCAGCGTCAAAAATTCAATGACAAGAAGAATTGCCAAAACTACAAGCCAGATAATGGATATTGTTCCTGCGTCCATAACCCCACCTTCTTTACTATAAATTCTCTGCATCAGTAAAGTTTCTACTGATTTGTCCTCTTATTATATTCTAGTTTTCTGAAAATATCAACGCTTTTTTCTTGTATTTCTTTTGTTTTTTATTAAAATCACTTAGTCGCATTTATCTCATAAAGAAAAACTCCAAAAACAACTTCTCGCTGCTTTCGGAGTTTTCAAAAATATAGTCAATCTTCTCTTTTAATAAAATGTCTGATTACCGATAGTCAGACCTCTGCCGCCTCCTGCATGGAAGAATAAACGGTCTCCAATAGTATTTGCTCCTGCAAACACATCTCTTGCAGCATCATAACATGCCTGACTTGCACCTCTGCTTAATACAGATGCAAGCTTACCTGACGCAGCCGGTGTAAACTGACCTTTCTGGTAAATAACTTCAGATAATGTATTTGGGAATTTGCTGCTGCGGATACGGTTCATAATTACCGCTCCTACACCAACTTTTCCTTCATAAGACTCCCCGCCTGCTTCACACTCAATAATTGCAGCCATCAAATCTAAATCTGCCTGAGATACAGATGTTGTCTGATTTGAAACTGCTGCCGTCTCAACTACGGCGTCTAACGGCTGTGCACCTGTAATCTCCCCATCGCCGTGCACGGACTCAAATAACTGCTGCGCTTCCTCTCCGGATACTAACAAGTCCTCTCTGATATATCCTTCAATCTCACCGGAAGAAACCTGAACCCATCCGTTTTCTTCACCTACCACAGTCACCACAGCTCCTGCCGGAAGCTTTCCGACTCTCTCTGTGCTGATGTCAGAGCCCTTACGAATGTTTGCGTATGTAGTCACATTTGCTGCTGCCTTATCTGACCAGTCAAAAGTTGCTTTATCTGTTGTATCTGCCAATGCCGGTACTGCCATTGCAACAGTCATGGCACCAACAGTTCCCACACAAGTTAAAAGTTTCATGAATTTTCTTCTCATTAAAATAACCTCCTGATAAGTCTGTTTCTTTTTTAATAATTGTTACAGATTTATTAAGCTTTGTTACAAACTTATTCTATCAAGATTACGTTTCTTTGTCAACCGGGTATTTTTTGTAACATTTTACAGTATTTCGGAGAGAAAAATAGAAAAAAGTGGCAAATATATAGAATATTCACCACTTTTTATATTTTATATTCAATTTTTACGGCGCTGCCTGTATGCCTCATACATCAAAATCCCTGACGCCATTGCAGCATTTAAAGACTCCACTTTTCCCTGCATTGGAATTTTAATCAAGGTATCTGCTCTCTCTGTAAGATGCTCGCTGAGACCATTTCCTTCATTTCCAATAAGAAATGCTGTACCTTTGGTATAGCACTCTTTATCATAATCATTTCTACCTTCCAAATGAGCCGCATAAGTAGTAATTCCCTTTTCTTTTAAAAGAGGAAGTACCTCATCCTCAATGGAATTGACATAAATAATCGGCATTCTATACACAGAACCCATGGTAGAACGAATAACTTTCGGATTAAAAACATCTACAGAAGTTCGGCTCATAATCACACCGGTAACACCTGCTCCCTCTCCGGTTCGTAAAATCGTTCCAAGATTTCCCGGATCTTGTAAATCTTCTAAAATCATCAGCAGGGGATTTTCTTCTCCGCTTAAAATTTCAGAAAGTGTAAAATTCTCCATCTTAACAAGACAAAGCACTCCCTGAGGTGTTACAGTATCCGATAAATTTTTAAAAATTTTATCATCCACAATCTCCACGTAGGCTGTTTCTTCTATAGAAATACCCTTTTCCTGAAGAATTCTTCCACATTCTTCTTTTTCAGCAAAGGACTGGGACAGATACACTTTCTGCAAACGAGACTTCGGTACTTCACTGAACATCTTAATTCCCTCAACCGCAAAAACCTGTTCTTCCCTGCGTACCTTTGCTTTCTTCAATATCTGCTGTACTTTCTTTATCTGTACATTTGACGCACTTGTAATCATTTTCTTACTCGTTATTCTTGCTGTAATTATGAGACAGGGAATAGCTTACCTCGTACTGGTATTCGGAGATACCTTTCTTCATTGCCAGAGCTTCATTGATATCCATATCAATGTACTCACCGTCTCTGTAACAGATAACTCTCTTAGATTTACCTTCCAGAAGAATGTCTACTGCTTTTGCACCCATAATGGAAGCATATACTCTATCCTTACATGTCGGTGCACCGCCACGCTGCATGTGACCTAAGATAGTCGCTCTTGTTTCAATTCCTGTTGCAGCCTCGATACGTTTTGCCATAGCTTCGGAATGTCCGATACCTTCTGCATTAATGATAATATGATGTTTTTTACCTTTTTTACGGTTGTCGATGATGTTGTTGATAATTTTCTGTTCATCAAAATCGTATTTTTCAGGAAGCAAAATATCCTCTGCACCATTGGCAATACCGCACCATAAAGCAAGATATCCTGCATTTCTTCCCATTACCTCAATAATACTTACACGTTCATGAGAAGTAGAAGTATCACGTACCTTATCAATGGCTTCCATAGCTGTATTTACCGCTGTATCAAAACCGATTGTATACTCTGTACAAGCGATATCAAGGTCAATTGTTCCCGGAACGCCTACTGCGTTAATTCCCAGATTAGCCAGCTTCTGTGCACCGGCAAAAGAACCGTCACCACCGATAACTACCAGACCGTCAATACCGTGTTTTTTACATACCTCGGCAGCTCTCTTCTGTCCTTCCGGTGTACGCATTTCTGTACAACGGGCAGTATACAGGATTGTACCACCTTTTTGAATTGTATCTGAAACGTCTACGGCAGTCATGTCAATGATTTCTTCATTCATCAGACCGCTGTAACCTTTTAAAATTCCCTTCATATTAATACCACGGCTTAAGCCTCTTCTGACTACTGCACGAATTGCAGCATTCATTCCCGGCGCATCTCCACCGCTTGTTAATACACCAATTGTTTTAATTTCTTTATTTGTAGTCATTTTCTTCCTCCATACTGTTGGCAGACTCTTGTTTCTTATTTTGTACATTCAGTCGTTTTTTATTCTAATCTATTTTCTACTGTTTTTCAATACTCTTTTCGACAACTTTTACATTATCTTTTCCGTACTTTTCGTACAGCCTTGCCAATAAATCCTGACTGATACGAATACTTTTGGATGCCCCCAGCCTTTTTATGGCTTTTGGCGACTTGATGTAAATCACCACACTGTCTTTTCCGTCTGCTTCTTTTAAATCCTCGTACAGTTCCCTCTCGCAGGAAAGAAAACTTTCCTTTGTCTCAAACTGCAGCCACAGCTCTCTTGGCGCATCCTCAAAAGAATACATACTTTCACAGATTACCTTACTTGCTCTTTCCTCTTCCACGGAAACGCGACCTTTGATAAACACCTTTTCATCAATTTCCATAAGTCTTACATTCTTTTCATAATCACGAGGGAAAACCACAATCTCCACAGTCCCCAGCAAATCCTCCAAGGTAAGAAATGCCATTACTTTATTAGTCTTCGTATACTTAATGGTCTTTTCCGTAATCATACCGCCTACAATTACCTGCTGCCCATCACGCACCTTCGGCTGTCCGCTTTCCTCATCAGGCATAAAATCCGTGGTGACCGCTGATATATTTTTCCTCCAGCAGGTCTCATATTCTTCCAATGGATGACCGCTGATATAAATTCCCAGCACTTCCTTTTCAAAGGCAAGCTTTGCCTCTTTCGGATATTCCTCCACATCCGGCATATGAATTTCATAGGCCGTTTTTTCTTCCTCTGACACAAAATCAAATAAACTCATTTGCCCTGCCATCATATTCTTCTTTTCCTGCACGATGGCGTCTAAAATCTGAGCGTATACCATCATTTTCTGACGGCGGTTTCCGGGTAGTTCGTCAAAAGCTCCTGCCTTAATAAAGTTTTCAATCGCCTTTTTGTTGACATCCTTTCCCGTCATTCTCTCAATGAAATCTCGAAGGCTTGTAAAATCTCCTCTCTGATTTCTCTCCGCCACGATGGCTTCAATCACCGGCTTTCCAATGCTTTTAATCGCTGATAATCCATATCGTATTCCCCCTCCATCTACGGAAAAGGTACTGTCTCCCTTGTTAATATCGGGAGGCAGAATAGCAATTCCCATTCTGCGACAGGATAAAATATAATCGGCAACCTTTGGTGGATTATCAATGACAGACGTCATCAAAGCAGCCATAAATTCCACAGGGAAATGGCACTTCAAATATGCGGTTTGATATGCCACCACTGCATAAGCTGCCGCATGTGATTTATTAAAGGCATACTTTGCAAAATCCATCATCTGCCCATAGATTTTATTTGCAATCTCCTCGGAAATCCCTCTGTTCACACAGCCGGGAACGCCTTCTTCTTCATTTCCGTAAACGAAATTTTGACGCTCCTTCTCCATTACCGCAGCCTTTTTCTTACTCATGGCACGGCGCACCAAATCGCTTCGTCCCAAAGTATATCCGCCCAGAGAGCGCACAATCTGCATAACCTGCTCCTGATACACAATACAGCCGTAGGTTGCGCTCAAAATCGGCTCAAGCTGCGGACAAAGGAAATGAATACTGTCAGGATTATTTTTTCCTTCAATATATTGAGGAATAAAGTCCATTGGACCGGGACGATACAGCGATATTCCCGCAATAACGTCCTCCAGACTCTCCGGCTTCAATTCCTTCATAAAGCTTGTCATTCCTGCACTTTCCAGCTGGAAAACGCCCTCTGTCTTACCTGCTCCCAGCATATCGTAGACCGCTTTATCATTGTAATCCACATGGTCCATGTCAAGAGAAATCCCTTTGTTTTTCTCAATCAGCTTCACTGCCTTTTGAATAACTGTAAGAGTACGAAGTCCCAAAAAGTCCATTTTCAGAAGCCCCAGCTCTTCTAAAGTGGTCATGGTAAACTGTGTAACAATAGAACCGTCTGAAGCCCTTGCAAGGGGAACATATTCGTCTACGGACTTCTGACTGATTACCACACCTGCTGCGTGCATGGAAGTATGGCGGGGCAAGCCTTCCAGACGGCGGCTCATATCAATAAGCTTTTTCACCATTTCATCCGTAGTATACAAATTTTTCAATTCCGGGTTCATTTTTAAAGCCTTATCGATGGTGATATTTAATTCCTCCGGTATCATCTTGGCAATGGCATCACACTGCGCATAGGGCAAGTCCATAACCCTTCCCACATCACGTATTACACCTCGTGCTGCCATTGTACCAAAGGTAACAATCTGAACCACCCTGTCTTTTCCGTATTTTTCCACCACATAATCAATAACCTCCTGCCTTCTCTCAAAGCAGAAATCCACGTCAATATCCGGCATGGAAACACGTTCTGGATTTAGAAAACGCTCAAACAGAAGATTGTATTTAATAGGGTCCAACTTCGTAATTCCCAACGTATAGGAAACAAGGCTTCCCGCCGCAGAACCACGTCCCGGTCCTACCATAATGTCATGGTCTCTGGCAAATCGGATAAAGTCCCATACAATCAGGAAATAATCCACATAGCCCATGGTTTTAATAACGCCCAACTCGTATTCCAGACGTTTTTCCAATTCTGTCAAATCTCCGCTGTATCGCTCCTTCAAACCGTCATAGCACAGCTTGTTTAAATATTCCCATGAGGTATAAGGAGCAGGCACATCAAATTTCGGCAGCTTTGTCACCCCAAACTCAATCTCCACCTCACAGCGGTCTGCAATTTTCTGGGTATTTTCCAACGCTTCAGGAATATAAGGAAATAGCTCTGCCATTTCCTCCGGAGATTTTACATAATATTGTCCTCCCTCATAGCGCATGCGGTTTTCATCACTTAAAAGCTTTCTGGTCTGTACGCACAGCAAAATATCATGGGCTTCCGCATCTGTGTCATATGTGTAATGCACATCATTGGTGGCAACCAGTGCAATGCCCGTTTCCTGACTCATTCGCAAAAGCTGCTGATTGACTCTTTGCTGCTGAGGAATTCCGTGGTCCTGAAGCTCTAAAAAGAAATTTCCCTTCCCGAAAATTTTCTCATATCGCAAAGCAGCGCTTTTCGCTTCTTCGTACATGCCTCTTGTAATATTTTTTGCAACTTCTCCTGCAAGGCAGGCGCTCAATGCAATAATTCCTTCATGATATTCCTGCAAAAGGTCCATATCCACACGTGGCTTATAATAAAAGCCGTCCACAAAAGCCTTTGACACAATTTTCATAAGGTTTTCATAGCCATGATTGTTCTCAGCCAGAAGAACCAGATGGTAATATCTGTCCTCTGCCTGTCCTATTTCTCTGTCAAAGCGAGAACCGGGGGCAACATATACCTCACAGCCCAAAATCGGCTTAATTCCCGCTGCTTTTGCTGCCCTATAAAAATCAATGCAGCCAAACATGACTCCATGGTCTGTTATGGCCGCACTGTTCATTCCCAGTTCTTTTACTCTGGCTACATATTCATTTATCTTGTTTGAACCGTCTAAAAGACTGTACTCTGTATGTACATGTAAATGAGCAAAATTCACTGTATCTCTCCTTTATTCGTCTTGCTTTTCCTTGCGAAGCAGAACATTAAACCAACGATTGCTCTTGTCTGTTCTGACATCACTGGTTTTCCATATGTCCAATACTTTTACATTTGAAAAAGAGTCCAAAAGGTCATTAAGAGCCTCTCTGTCATAATCATAGAAATATCTGCCATTGTAGTTACCGTTTCTGTCTCCCTTTTGAACGGAAAAATACAAAATCCCATCATCCTTCAATGCCCGCAGGATTTTCGCCATAATGTCCTTCACTCTGTCCGGTGAAAAATGCCCTAAAATAGCACAGGCCCAAATCCCATGAAAAACATCTTCAAATTCCATATCCTCCGCTCTAAGATGCAGCACTTCTTTTCCTGTGTGAATACTTGCCAGCTCACACATTTTCTCAGAACCATCCATGGCAGTAACGACACAGCCTTCTTCTTCAAGGCATACTGTATCTCTGCCCGATCCACAGCCTAAATCAAGAACATCTGCACTTTCCGGAAGCAATTCAACAAAACGTTTGATTTGCTCCTCCATGCCAAATTCTACTGTTTCTTCATAATAAGGTACTGCGTACCGGTCATAATAATCTATCGAGTCCACTTATTTTCCTCCTTCTGGACATTTACAATTATACTTTACTTAAACATTTTACAATTATACCACGTGCGCAGAAAAGGAAGCGCCCGATAGGGTATTTACTTTTCAAGCCGTGGCTTGCCGGTATAATCCGACGCCTCGTGGCGGCAAGCCGATTTCATCGGCTTGGTTTGCACATCGTGCAAACATTATACCATAATCTTTTCTCTTGGAAAAGTCTTACCGTATAGAAATTTTTCCATTTTTTATTTCGATTTTATTTTCTTTTAACAGATGCCCCACTGCACGCTTAAAAGCATTTTTACTGAGTCCGAACTCTCTTTGAATAATCTTCGGGTCTGCCTTATCGTCAAAAGGCAGCTCTCCGTCAAACTCCTGAATGATTTCATAAACACTTTCTGCATCTTCATAAATCTGCATATATGCTTTTTTCTTGGCGCTCAGTGTCAATTTTCCGTCCTCACGGACCGCTGTCACACGACAGGTCAGCTCATCTCCCGGTTTATAATTCCCCTGTGCCTCCTGTCTTGGTATCATGGCAGAATATTTATCATCCACAGCCACAAAGACACCAAAATTATCGCTGATTTCATAAACAACACCGGTTACTGTATCGCCTTCTCCATAAGGTGAGTCTGTTCTTAAATAATGATACACCTTCATGGTCGCACAAAGACGGCTACTCTTATCAATATACAATGCTACCAGAACTTCTTCGTTTTCATGAAGCTTTTTTGTCTGCTGTTTATATGGAAGGAAAAGGTCTTTTTCCAAGCCCCAGTCTAAAAATGCTCCTATTCTTGTTACCTGTGCTACGCGGAGCACTGCAATTTCTCCCAAAGTAATTTTCGGCTCTCTCACAGTGGCAATCAAACGGTCTGATGAGTCCTTGTAAATAAATACAGAAATCTTATCGCCCTTCTGTGTTTCTTCCGGAACCTGTTTTTTCGGCAGAAGAACAGTTTCCTTCTCTCCTGCATTTTCTGTTTCACCTAAATAAACACCGAAATCTACCAGCTTTGCAACTGTCAGCTCCTGTTTTTTTCCTAATTCTATCATAAATTCTCCTCTATATTTCTCTTAACTGATTACTGTGTTTCAAGCATATCATAGAACATTTCTTTTCACAATAAATTTATCTATCGAAACTCCACAATCGCATAAGTTTCTCCATCAGGACTGTCCAGACTCACTGTGTAAATTCCGTTTTCTTCGTCTTCATGCACCTTCGGTATTATCACACTGTCCAAAACTGCCTGACTTTTATATTCTGCCCGCATTTGTTTTACTGCAAAATCTGCCGGAATATATTCCTGCGCCATCAGCACATATTGTCCGTTGTTTACATGATGATTGGTGTCCAAATGATGTACTTTCACCTGAAATGAAGGAAATTCTTTGTAATCCTTTGGCATCCTTATCTTTCTGGGGGCATATTCCATATCCAGCTTTTCCTCTAACACATAAGCCTTAATCTGAGTTTCATCCACATTCACCGGATGACCTGTATTCAAATCCAGAAACGTCCATAGAGCATTCGCATAGGCTACTTTATTGCCCCTTTCATCCTCCATGGCAAAATTTCTTTTTCCCAGAAAATGCTTAAACTCATAAGGCCACGTAGATATTGTAACTTTTTCGCAAAGCTTAGGATAACGTTCCACCACAATCTGCCATGCAGAAAGCACCCATACCTGATGTCTCTCTTCCAGAAATTTCATACCAACGCCGATATCCTCTGATTGAAATGTACTGCAATCCTGAAAATAATTGATAATTCCATTTAAGGTAAGACATTTATTCTCCCCTGTCTCGCTGAAACGTATTCTGCTGTCAAAAGAATATTTCATAATCATTATCCCCCTATTCTTTTCTATAAAGCAAAAAAATATCCCAGACGCTTTGTCTGGGATTGAAAGCTGGGCTACAAGGATTCGAACCTTGAAATGACGGAGTCAGAGTCCGTTGCCTTACCGTTTGGCGATAGCCCAATGTTTTGTGTTGTGCCTCACAACAAAATGTATTATATATCATTGTTTTTAAAAATGCAAGTACTTTTTTAAAATTTTTTTATTTTTTTTTAAATTATTTTTTAGAGCATATTTTAGGGGGATTTTAAAATAGAATTCCTCTGCTTTTCCTGAAATTTTACCTGAAATGGTATTGAAATGTTTTGATTACCTGCAAACCCCATAAGCACTAAAGATTTGCAGGTATTTCAGATTTGATTTTACTTCTAAATATTACATCTTAGAAATGAATTCATCCAGTGATTGAGCCGTTAATGCTGTCTGCATCCAAGCTTTAAGCCTTTCTATATCCTGTTGCTGATGCAGAGTTTCCAGAAGACTATTGGGTAATCGTCCAAGTCTGCTTAAAGTCATCTCAAGCATCTCCTTTGCCATTTTTAGTTGTCCTTCTTCTTCCCCCTGTTTTTGTCCTTCTCTACATTCATCTTCCAGCAATAGTTCTAAAAGCATAAATCTTTCCTCCATTTCTCTGCTCTCCCTGATATGGGTGACTGATTTCTGCACTTGCCTTACATAATCATCTTGAAAATCCTTCTGACTTTCTTTTAAGTCTGCATGTACAAATTTCAGAAAAGAAACCAATTCCTTTGGTACGTCTTTTGAATTCTCTCCACGAGTATTTAAAAACACAATGCAACGTCCATCCTTTAGAATTTCCACATGGTCAACTTTTATAGGAAGAACACGTTCCAAAAAGCCTTTGCAGTTTTCTTCATCTGACATCACTGCTGCAAACATAAAATTATTTTTAATTGTAAGGTTCTTTAATAATGTATCCATACTTTTTCCTCCATCTTACAGAGGAATTCTATAACATATAGTATAGCAAAGAAAAAAACAAGTTTCCAGACATTTTCCTTCTTGGACAGGGCATAAAAAGTTCTCTATTTATTTCCCCTTTCTTCACAGAATGTTCATTGACTTTTTCTTTCTAAAAAGAGTAAACTATTAGTTACATACTCTATATTTCATCACATAACATACTTTAAAATCCGCAATCATCAGCCTAATATCTCTTACAGCTCCCTCTTTAATTCCTTTCAGCTTTATTTCTTCCATTAACGTATAGCTATCTTCTCAGATACACACTCAGTATTCCAACAGCAAATGATTAGTCCTATTTTCGCAGTTTTTCGAGTATAGTGATGTTTTGAAAGCCTTGTTTGAGTGCATCTGCATAAGATACAACAAAAAAAGCCACAATACCGCTCCCCACAGCATCATGGCTTTCTGACTTTTTCTCTATCTGTTTTCTTTTTTCTTCATAATCCAGAAGTAATATGGTATCAGTGGTATCAGCGCTGCAATCCATGCCGCCGGGTCTGCCATACATACTCCTGCAAAGCTGGTATTTCCTGCCACCAGAAAAACAATTCCGGCTCTGGCAACCAACTCAAACACGCCTCCCATCATAGGCACAAATCCGTATCCCATACCCTGCAATGCGTTTCGGTAAAGGAAAATACTTCCCAGAAACGGGTATGCCCACACCACCGTATTAAAGTAAATTCCCGCTGCCTTCAATACTTCTGTCTCCGATGCTTTCACGAAAATCAACATCAGATACTCTCCAAAGAAATGAACCAACACCATCATAATCAAGCTGGTAACTAAAATCATTCCCTGTGTGAGATATACGCCCTTTCTCACTCTGTCCATCTTGCCTGCTCCACGGTTCTGCCCTACATAAGTAGCAATGGTAGCGCCAAAGGACACGAATACGGTACAAATGATATTCTGAATTTTTCCTGCTGCGGAAAATCCCGCCATGCTCACTGCGCCATATACGTTAATAGCTCCCTGCACAATAATGGTTCCGATAGCAGTAATGGAAAACTGCAATGCCATAGGAATTCCAAGTCCAAGCAGCTTGTTGATTGTGCTCATGGAAAAATGAAAATCTTCCTTTTTTAACTTCAAAACATCGAATTTTTTGAGAATATACAGGAAACACAAAAGCGCTGATATTCCCTGTGCAATTACTGTGGCATAACCGCAGCCTTCCACACCCATGTGGAACACCACAATAAATACAATATCAAGCACTACGTTAATCACCGCAGATATAATCAAAAAATACAAGGGCGACTTACTGTCTCCCAACGCTCTTAGCACACCGGCAAGGGCATTGTAAGCACAGGTAACTGCCAAACCGGCGTAAATAATTGCCATATAGCTGCTGATATCTCCCATAAGATGCTCCGGTGAATTCATCAGACGCAAAATCGGCTCATTGGCAATTAAAAGCCCTCCTGTCATCACTACAACAAAGCCCACACAAATATAGACGGACATAGCGATATAATGTCTCATTCTATCCAGCTTTCCGGCTCCAAACCATTGGGCAACCCATATAGAAAATCCGCTGGTAAGCCCGTTTAGCCAACCTGTAACCAAAAAGATTAAAGAACCGGTACTTCCAATAGCTGCAAGAGCATCTACGCCCAAAAACTGTCCTGCAATAATGGAGTCCGCAATGTTATAAAACTGCTGAAAAATATTTCCTAAACACATTGGAATCATAAATCTGATAATCAGCTTTATGGGACTTCCCGATGTCATGTCATTTGTCATCCTTCTTCCCCTTTCCTTCTTCATTCTTATTTCACGGTTTTTTATTTTATCACGCTTTTTTTTATAATTCCAGAGATGTTTTTCACATATTTTCCCTTTATTTACATATCCTATTGTTAAGATTGAAAAGTATTTTTATGTATCGGAGGTGTTTTTATGCTTTTTTTATTATTCCTTCTCCTTATTCTTTTTACTCTTTGTATCCTTTGCCTCCCCATGGCAAAGACAAGCTTTTACAAAGAGCTTTCAGACAAGGAGCAAGAAGCATTTCTTCAAGCTTACAAAGACAAGAACTCCAAGCCTTCTTCCTGAAGAGTAATCTCCACACAGTAATTGGTTTCTTTCCATAAATCTTTTGGCAAATGAATGACAATCGTAGATATTTCCTCACAGTTTAACGTATTTTGCGGTTCTAAAGCTCTGTCATTCTTTAAAACTTTAGCACTTACAGAATGATTGGCAATGTTTGGAAGCTCAATATATTCTCTTTTCTTCAATACGTGCACATAGAGCTTATGCTCCTTTCTGGTAAGCTCTGCCCAGTCCAGCTCATAAGGGTAATATGGCATTGCCTTTGTTCCGAAAATCCCTTCACCGTTTTCCTTTACGTATTTACCCACTTCATTTAAAACGTCCAGACTTCCCTTTGGCACTGCTCCTGTTCCGTCAGGACCGATATTCAGCAAATAATTTCCCCCTCTGCTTACTACTTTTAAGAGCAGACGGATAACCTCATCCGGACTTTTAAAGTTTTCGTCTCCTATTTTATACCCCCATGTATCGTTTAAGGTAGCGGGAAGCTCCCAATCTCCTTCATAGGAAAGACGTGGCAGGAAGTTATCACTGGTTGTCATATATTCTCCTAAATCATTTCCTATTCTTCCGCTTACAATACAATCCGGCTGAAGGGATTTTACCGTATCAAACAATTCACGGCTGTAAACACTGTAAAGAAAATCAAATATGGTGTAATAAACATCCATCCACTTCTGTTTTCCTTCTTTTGTGCTACGGAGGTTTTCACTTTTACTGCTGAATTCTTTTTCATAAAATTCCACCTCTCACTTCTTTTCTGATATCTTTATTTTATCTTGTGAAGCTTAGAATTTATATAAGTGGTTTTTTATATCCATTGGTTATTTTTATTTTTCTTTTAAATTTCCGTTCTCGTCTACGTCCTCTTTGGTAATCACAGGAATTTTTACAACGACCAGCGTTCCCATGCCCTTTTTGCTGTATATGGACACAGCATCCTCAATACCAAAGTAAAGACGAATACGCATCTGGGCGCTGTGAAGTCCAATTCCCGTACTTCTGGGCGCTTTTTCCTCTGTGTTTTTTCTTCCCTCTTTAATCTGACTGCGTACCTGCTCCAAACGCTCTTTTTCCATTCCACAGCCGTTATCTATGACTCTTATCCAAACCCATCCGTCTCTTTTACGGATAGAAAGGCGAACGGTCATCGGTCTTTCCAAGCCTTCTGTTCCGTATAAGAAAGAATTTTCCACAATGGGCTGAAGAAGAATTTTCAGGGAATGCAACTCGTGAACCTGTGCCATATCTGTCTGCAATTCAAATTCTACACTGTCTCCATAGCGGTTTTTCTGGATTTTCACATACGCCATGAGATGTTCTATTTCATGCTCCATAGGCACGATAACCTGTCCTCCGCTTATGGAAAGGCGATACATTCTGCCAAGGCTTGCCGCCATTCTGCCAATATCGGGACGGCCCGCTTCATTGGACTTCCACACAATATTTTCCAATGTATTATACAGGAAATGAGGATTTATCTGGCTCATCAACACCTCGAGCTCCAGCTCCTTCTTTTTCCTGTCCGCCTTTAATCCTTCAATGATATGAGTATTAATCCTCTTCAACATGGAATTATAATAAACCATCATATCATAGATTTCATTTCTTCTGAGGTATTCTTTTAATTCCACATAAGCGTCTAAGTTTCCGTTATAAACCTCTTTCATGGAAATATTCAGCTTGTTAATGGGCTCCATAAAGCTTCTGTAAAGATAAGTAATCAACAAAGCACTGGTGCCCACAGATACTAAAAGAATAATAAAAAATTTCAGATACAAAGTATCCACAGAAGCCGTCACTTGTGTCTCAGGAACAACCATAATAGTTCTCCAGTCATTGATTTCTGATTTTTTATATCCACCAAATAACTCTTTTTGTTTCTACCGATTTCAAGGACTTTTGTCGAGCTGTCCTGCACTTTTTCAAATAAACGTTCTGGAATTTTTCCTTCTTTTAGAATTTCTTCGTCACTGCTGGAAATAACATTTCCTTCTCCGTCTATAGTATAAATTTCTCCTCTTAATGCTTTTGCCTTATCTTTATATAAATCATAAAAAACCCCTTCATTCAGAGCAAAAATCTGTACATATTCATAACGGTTATGCTCACGGGAAAATACACGTCTGGAAGCAAAAACTGCCATTTTCTCATGAATATCCTTTGGCTTGTCACTGAGCAAAAAGTTTTCCCTTGCCGGATACCATATAAGCTGCATTAAATTTGCCGGATCATTTACCTGCATTTTTTCCAGCTCATGCTTTGTTTCCTCTGTATCCTGATTGGGATCTCTGAAATTTAAAAGCTCCCCTCTCCAAGTATACATGGCGCTGAGCTTTTCACGGCGGTTCAGCCTGTCCAATGGCTCTAATATCTGCTCATGAATACGGACAATCGCTCTTTTTTATAAGAACTGCTCCTTTTGCTGTAAATGGTTTCCGCATAATCCTCGAACTCATCTGTCCCTGCATACACATCGGACATGGCATACACTTCATCTACCTTCTCATCAACATTTCGGCTCACTTCTCTTAAATCATGATGGGCAGTACGAATATACTCCTCTTTTAAAGCAGACCTTGTCTGCCAGAATAAAAGAGTCACCACGCCCAGCACCGGAATTAAAATCAACAGCATGCCAAAGAGCATTTTCCGCTTTAACGCTCCTGTTTTTTTCTTTTTCATTCCCTTCCTGACCTCGCACCTTCTACAAAGTTTCTGTATTCATTGGGGCTCATGCCACAGCTCTTTTTAAACACTTTAATGTAATTTGATACGTCTGCCCAGCCAAGAGCTTCCGCAATCTCATAGATTTTCAGGGATGGGTCAGACAAAAGCTCCTTGCTCTTCTCCACTCGCTTTTGTGTTACATATTCACTAAAGTTACATTCAAATTCACTTTTAAAGATTTTGGAAATATAGGCAGTATTTTTATGCACCTTTCCCGCAATATATTCCAGAGAAATTTTATTGGAGGTAAATTCCAAATCTACGACTTCCCGAATAGCAGATGCCAGACTGCTGCGCTTCTTATTCTCTCCCCTCATCTCTTTGCAGGCTTTGGAAGACTCTGACAGCACCAGATACAGAAAATCTCTTTTTTCCTTCAACGTATCCTTTTTATAAATATCCGAATATCTGCATCCCTGCTCTTTCATAACCTTTTCCATCTGCACACTGCATCGCAGAAGCTTTCTGGAAATGTGAAACAGCAATTCCAGACACAGACGGTTAATATAGCCATAATCGGAAATCACCCTGTCGTAAAAAACAGAAAAGGTTCTGTCCAAGGCTTCCATCAGTTTTTCCTTTTCCTGCTTTAAGATATATTCCATAATCTTTGCATCGTCAAAGGAAATGGTATAATAATCAAAATCTGCTTCTCGAATTTCATCATAATACATAATCAAATCTTTTTTTCTCTTTAAAAATTTTCTGACTGACACAGCACTTTGCCTGCTCATAGCACTGGGGCAGCATCTGATAATCCACACAAAAGCTGCTGATGCCCACGGACAAGCAAATCCCCGTACTTTCTTTTACATATTGCAGTAATTTCTCTGTTTTTTCCCGTAAGGTTTCCTCTTTTTCATCAGGCGGAAGCATTAAAATTCCTGTCAGCCTTTCCTCGTAGTTCAAAAAGAATTTTCCTGAAATGTCATCTAAATGTTGATATTCCCGCAAAGCCTTTAACACCTGCACCGTCAGATGATAATTGACATTCCTATCATTTTTCTGACTGTCTTCCAGATAAAAGAACATAACGCTGAAACGACATTCTCCTTCAAAAAGCTGCTCCATTTCATCTTCGTTGTAGCCGTATCCTTTGATTAAGGCATTACATCTTTTCTGCTCTCTTAACTGTCTGGCTTCTTCGTCAGAAAGTCTGCGCTCTACATCCTCATCCAGCTTCTTCTTCATTTTGCGGAATACTTCCTCAAATTCATCAATATCCGTAGGTTTTAATAAATATTCACTTACTCCGTTCTGAATTGCAGTCTGAAGATATTCAAAATCATTGTAACCGCTTAAAATTACAATTCTGATATGGGGATATTCCTTATTCAGCCGCTTCATCAGCTCAAGCCCGTCCATTTTCAGCATGCGGATATCGGAAAGCACCAAGTCCGGACATTCCACAGCGATGGCTTCCAGCGCTTCTTCTCCGTTTGAGCAAACTCGGCTTATCTGAAAACCCCATTCTTCCCACGGCAGGCTGTTTGCAATACCCTGTGCGATTGCCTGCTCATCTTCTACTATCATTAGTCTGTACATATTTTCACCCTCTGTATATTATGCGAAACTAATGGTATCTCCTTTATCTCCACAAATCAACAGGCTTCCTATTCCCAGACACTCCTCCACCTGAAGTAAATCCTGCGGTCCTGTCAAATCACGGTATCGGAATATTAACTGATATTCGTGATTATCTGTGCGGATATACAAGCCCTGCGCCTGTTTCTCATCCAGCATACAATCACGTACAGGATTATAAACCTGCTGCATACGCACCTCTGCCTTTTGCTTCTGTCTGCCTGCCAGCACCGCAAGCATGGCTGTTGTTCCTTCTCCCCTTCTATCTGCCCAGATACTTTCGTTTTTCTCACACAGATTATAATGGCGGGAAAGCTTGCTCTCAACCTTTCTAACAGATGTGTCTTTCTGAGGAAATACCAATTCCATTTTTGCTTTCTTTCCATTATATACAATTCTGTTGTCTTCGTAAACAAGCTGTCCCTGATTATTGAAGTGGAAAATTCTGCTATATGTATGTGTTTCTCCTGTATACGCCATATCTGCAACCACATAAATTCCCGGTTCTAATACGACTATTTTTCTATTCAGAAGCACCTGCGCTCCCCCTTGCAGATATCCTGTATGTGCTCCCTCCAATACCAGATATCCGTTCTTTTCCTTTGGTGCAAATCGAAGCTCAGGCACAGCGTTTTGGCTGCCCCATGCGTCTGTGTATTCCATAAAGTCCTGTCCGTCTACTAAAATTGTGTTGTGTGCATAAGCGCTTTTCAGCCAAATCCTGTTTTCTTCGTGATAAGTATACTGATATCTTCCTGCATCCACCAGTACGTCCTCGCCTTCGCTCACCACATCAAGATGCAGCTTGTCGTTATGTCCGTGTCCTCCGCCCAGGCAGCCGTTTCGGAAGTGAAGATATTCTCCGTCACGCTCCCAACTGCTTCGCACATAATAATTTCCGCTTTCCTCCAGCATAAAATTCTTCTGCTTCGGCGTCTGTCCCTTGATGTTGTCGTAAATATCTGCTCCTTTTTGACGTAAATCCCAAATACTCTCATAATCAGGATATTCCCCTGCACAGCCCTTTAAAGCCTCTGCCTCCTGACAGCCTTCCTTTGCCAGAACAATAGCAGAAGCAGCCAGCATATCCTCCAGACAAGTTTCGTCACTGTCTCCGGTAAGAGGCTGACAGCCGTCCGGTTTTTTCCATGCCACATTTGCCATTGCCATACGGCGGGTAGCTTCTAAAAGCTTTTCGGGAATTTCCCTTTCCCATTCCTGTAAAATATGAACGCTCTCTAAAAAGCAGTGCAGAACTTCATTGTGGTACATACAGGACTGCTCCCAATGTACGCCGTCTGAAAACACCTGAATTTGCCCTTCCTGCTCCAAACGCTTTAAAGCCGTCTCCACATATTCCTCCTGATTAAGCGCCAAACCGATAAACAGCAGACCGTGGTTTTCAATGACACCCCAGTTGCTGGAAATCTGAAATCCCCTTCTGGCATGAAGAAGATATTCTCCGTGTTCCTCTAAGCTTTTTGTAAACATTTCCATAAAAGCGTCATCAATCAGCGAACTGTTTTCAAAATATAAGATGCTCTTTGTCCAGTTTTCCCCACGAATACCTGCCTCGATTTCTCTCCATGTAACCTTTTTGCTCTCCTCTGTCAGAGGTACGCATGTAATCCAGTCTGTTATCATATCTACAAAGGCTTTGGCATACTTTTCCTCGCCTGTCATGGCATAAGCCTGTCCAAGACAGACAAAATAACGATGTCGGTTCATCTGATAAATAAACTCCGGATCATCTGTGGGCATATACGTCCAGTTAATGGGATATGTAAACGTCTCCTTTTCGTAGGTACGCTCCATGTCCCAGGGTAAGTCAAAAATAAACTCTAAGCGCACAGCCTCATCTGCAATACGCATAATCTGGTCAGTGTTTTCCGAACGATATTCTCTCGCCGCCTTTGCACACCATTCCAACTCGCCCTTTTGATATCTGTTTTTCTGTCTTTCAAAATATTCTTTTTTATTCATAATTTTCCACTCCTTCTAGCTCTAATCTGCTGTTTTCTAAAAGAGTAACGCTCCTTCGTATCCCACAATAACGCAGCTCTATGGTTTGAGTTTTCCCCGAAGAAAGAGAAATTTTTGTAAGTTTTCCACATTTCCATGCGAAATCCACCTTCAGCCTTCCTTCCAGACACAGACCTGTCACCATCCCTGTCTCCATTCCCTCAGGAATAATCCGAAGAAGCTCTACCACATCACCCCTTCGGGATGCCAATGCTTCCAATACTGCCTCTGCCATTCCGAAATTTCCGTCAATCTGAAACGGGGGATGAATATCCCACAGGTTTTCATCCACACTGTTTGCAAGAAATTGTCTCATCTGCTCATCAAATTTTTTCTTGTCCTTTAAGCGGGCATAAAAGCACATAATCCACGCTTTACTCCAGCCCGTATGACCGCCTCCGTGCTCCAAACGATATTCCAGAGTTCTTTTCGCCGCCTCGAAAAGCGCAGGCGTATCCTCTGAAATTTCTCTTCCCGGATGCAGCCCATATAAATGAGAAATATGACGGTGTCCCTTTTCTACTTCCTCGTATTCCTCCTGCCATTCCAAAATCCTGCCAGACTTCCCAATCTTGGTAAGCGGCAAATGTTCTAATATCTCCTGCGCCATTTTTTCTGTCTCATATTCCGGCGAACCTGTATTATATCTTCTGCATCCTTCCAGATAATTCTCCGCAATCTCACGAATAATCTGATGGTCCATGGCAATGCCCATAGCCACACTGGCTTCCTGACCATCTAAAAGGCGATAGGTATTTTCCGGTGATACCGTAGGGCCGCTTATCCACATTTTATCAGATTTCCGATAAAGATAGTCATAGAAAAATAAAATACATTCTTTCATAACAGGCAGCACACGCTCCCTGATTTCCTTCGGATTTTCCTCAAACTCACTGTGATGATAAAGCTGGTTTGCCATCCATACGCCACCCATAGGCCAGAGAAATGCAGGAAGCCACAACCCTGTAATGTCCGTGTCTCCCCACAAATTTGTATTGTGATGCGCTACAAAACCTCTGCAAGCATACACTTTCTTGGCTGTTTTTCGTCCATTTGGAAGCATCTTTTCTATCAAGTTGAAGAACGACTCATAGCATACGCCCAGTCCTGCTCTGTCTGCCATCCAGTAATTCATCTGGAGGTTAATATTGATGGTATATCCGCTTTCCCACGGAGGAGTAAAGCTGCCGTTCCATATCCCCTGAAGATTTGCAGGCAGCGCACAGCCATAGGAGCTACTGATAAGAAGATATCTTGCGTAGGAAAATAAAAGCTGCGTTAAATATCCCTGAACCCTTGGTTCTTCACAGCGTTTTAAAAGCTCATCCACCGGAATTTGAGCCAGCTCCTCTGCCCCTTCTATCTCCAGTCTCATATTATTATAGAGTCTTCCGTATTCCTCAATATGCGCCTTCTTAATCTCCTCAAATCCCGCTTTTGCTGCTTCTTTTAAAAGCCTGCCACACGCATCTAAAGATTTTTTATCCTCATAATCCGTACGCACGCAAAAGAAAATTTCCACATAAGAGGCTCTTTCTACAAGAAGATATCCACCTTCTACACAGACTCTTCCATCTGTTTTCCCCACTCTGCACCTTACATCATAACACACTCCGTCTCCGCTGTGTCCGTTTAAAGAAATTTCTCTGTCCTCTACTTCGGCATTTTCTTCAAACGGTCTGCGGTTTAATCCCAAGGAAAAGCTCATGCCCTGTTCTTTATCCGTTTTCATACGCAGGGCAGTGACCTGATACTTAACAGAAGAAAAAATCTCTCTTACTGTCTTGCAGTTGTCAAAGCAGATTTTCACTCCTGCTTCTCCTTTTTCTAAGTCAATTCCTCTAAAATACTCCTTTACTTTTCCAAAAGGCTCAAAATTAAGAACTGCCTCTGCCGCCGGATGATAAGGATTGGTATATCTGGGATTTCCCACAAACCATCTGCTGCATAAGGTCTGTGCCTTGCTTGCTTCTCCTTTTTCTAAAAGTTCTCTCACCTTTTCCAGCTTTTCCTTGCCTGCTTCTACGGCTCGCTCCCTTTTTCCTCCGTACCACAGACTTTCTTCATTTAAAACAATTCGTTCCTGCTGCACACCGCCCAAAAGCACTGCTCCTTGTTGTCCGTTTCCCACAGGAAGTCCCTGTTCCCAGCTTTTTGCCTCGTGTGTTAAATAAAAACCTTTTCCCATTTCTGTCTCCTATTTTTTATAAAAGCTTATACTATCCCTTATTTTATAACTATTGTAACCCTGCCCTATTTCTAATGATATAGGTAGTTTTCAACATTCATGGGTGATACTTGCCTGTGAAATAAAAACTGCCGTAGAAATATATCTCAGATACAATGACCTGACTGTATTTTCTACGACAGTTTCTTATTCCTTTATTTTATATTTTTCTTTCTTCTGTACAAAGCTGTTATTGTTCCTAAGGATATAACACCAATGCACATCCAAAGCATGAGCTGTGCCTCATCCCCTGTTTTTACGCCACCGTTTGAGCCATTGCTCTGATTTCCGCTCTGATTATTTCCCTGTGAATTTGAAGGTGTATCTACCACTACTCCAAATCCTCCCAGACTTTTTACAGAAACAGATACCATATCGTCTGCACTCTTACCATTCAGTTTTTCTACTTTTCCGTCTATGTAATGCAATACAGTAAGCTGCTGTCCGTTATATTTTTCTCCTACCGGAATAGACAGCACTGCTTCCTTAGGAAGCTCTAAGTTCTTTCCATTCTGTCGGATAACAACATCATATAAACGGAATACAGATTTTGCAGAAGGAATTTCCTTTCTCATTGCTTTCACTGCTTCACTGTCTTTATCAAGAGGTGTTACCAAAAGCTCCATATCCTGCTCAAGACCTTTTCCTTTTAAAGAAACTCCATACTTTTTATTTACCAATGTAATTTCTTTCTGCTCATCCGGATTTGGATTTGGCTCAGGATTTGGTTCCGGTTGTGGCTCAGGCTGTGAAGTCTTTTTCTGCTCTATGGTAAGAAGATACGTTTTGATGTCTTCTCCTCTTACTGTTTTTTTAGAAACAATTTCAATTTTTGTTCCGTCTTCCACAGGAATAGCCTGTCCGCTTTCATAAACCTTATCTGCTGACTTTATTACTGTTTCCGCATAGCGATTATAAGATTTCGGATTTAATGTAATTTCTTTTACCTTTTCTCCCACTGAAAGCGTATATTCATAAGTATCTCTTGCATATTCCGGTGACAATTTACCGTCTGTAATTCCCAGTGTAGATAATTCGGCATTTTCTGTTACGTCTTTTCCCAGATTTTCCGTATATTCTACTGTAATTACGTCCTTATCTTTTAACTTGCCGTTTTCTACTGTAAAATCCGCAAAACCGGTTTTTGTAAATTCGTCATTTAAAGTACCTACCCAGCCGCTGCCCGGTCCACGGTCAAATTCGCCAAGTCCGTCAATTTCTTCAATATATTCTCCGTTTCGAATAGAAATACTAAAGCCATTTTCTTTGCAGGCACGCTCAATGACGCTCATCATAGAGTCCGTCTGATAAATCGTTGCCTGTGTCTGAATCATCATACCCTTTATTTCGTTTTCTTCCAGAAGGGACAACAGTTTTTCTTCCTTCTTTAAGCCATCCATAATCGTTAAAGTAACTTTACCGACTTCTTCACCCAGCGTTTTTAATTTCTCAATGCGTTCAATAGCTTTCTGTAACTTCTCTGCATTATGTACAAGCTGCTGTTCATCTTCTGTAAGGCTTTCATACAACGCCTGAATGGAAAGCACAACTTCTGCATCTTCCAATGTTAAATCTTTTATCGCCGGAAGGTTTTCAATAAGCTGAATAACTTCTTCTACTTCTGTTTTTTGATTTTCTTCTGTTAAATCCCAGTAAGTCTTTTCTCCTGCTTTTGCCTGTGTATAAGCTGTAAATGCCTGAAATACCTGAACACCGGACATTTCATTTAACTTTTTATTACTTTTATCATGGCAGAAACCATTTCCTTTTTCTGTTTCACAATAATAGTTGTCCATAAGACAGGTAATCATATTACTATAAGGAGTTCCAAAATCGGAATTTAAAGGATTGATGCCTAAAATCGTCAAAGTAAGCAATACCTGCGCTGTACTTTCAGACGTTCCAAAGTCATAAGAGTCAGACATAGAATTCTTCAAATATTCTAATCCTGCTTCCACTGCCTGATGAACTTTTACATTTGTATTTCTGTACGGAGCCAGCGCCTGCAAGCACATAGCTGTCATATCCAAACTGACAGTCTGATTATCCATAAGTCCGAAACCGCCGTTTTCTTCATTTTGGAATTTCAAAAGTGCAGTTATGATACTCTCCCTGTTCCATTTTGCATCTGTGGGAATTTCCATTCCCTTTGCATCCGCTGCCAGCAGCGCCCATGCCAGCTCATTTCCACCCATATCTAAGCTCGGATGATTATAAATCATTTCTGCCAGATTTACACCGGCTACATCCGTAATGTCTTTGTTCATAATTAACAAGGACAATGCCACACGCTCCATATCTGTGGGTTTCTGCATTTTACTCCATTTTTTCACTGTGTCTGCCACAGACTGATAATAAGCATCTAATTTTTCCTGTGAAATGGTTTCTCCTGCACGAAGACGTGCATAGACAATCCAGTCGTTGTTGTTATACTGATAATTTTCTTCTGGATATTTGGATGCAAATTGCTCTTTTGCCCCCTGCAATCCTTTATTTATCAACGCATCAATATCTACCTGCGGTGTTTCCCCGCCTGACACAGTAACGGTGAATTTTATAGGCTCTACTTTATTTGTCTTGTCTATCGGAGTTCCTGTTACCGTTACAGTACCTTCTTTTAAAGACTGCACATAATACTTATCACTGGTAAGAAAAGAGCCTTTATCCGGTGCATTATCCCATTCCGGATTTCCTTTTTTCCAATATCCCTGTTCTTTACGGACAACCTTTACAATTCCCGCTTTATCATAAGACCATTCCAACTGTGGATCTGTAACACTCCAGCCATCCTTGGAAAGCTCTCCCTCAAAGGTTAAGTTAAGGAGCTGTTCTGTGAAGTTTTCCATCTGGAGGTTGCTTTCATCTATGGTTATTTTTGTTAATGGATTTTTATACTTATAAGTAACCTCTGAAGTTCCGCTTACTACGCTTGTTTTCTTTGTCTCAGAATTTGTCTGTTCGATTTTTGCCGTATAAGTGACTGTACCCGCTTTATATGGTACATACCCCTTTACCATGCTGTCTACATAGTTAGCAATAGAAGGAGCACTGCTTGTTACTGTCCAGTTACTTGCATAGCTGGCATTCTCCGGTGATACAATCACACCGCTGTAATCCGGCAAAAACGCATAATTGTCAGGATCATTGGCATTTCTGGAATGAATTTCTTTTTCTCCCGAAATAGCCGGCTTCACACTTTCAACAGGTACATAGGAAGAAGTTGCTTCTACCTCTGCTTTTATTTCGGGGTTTGCCTTTGCGGTCACTGTCATAGATGCTGTTCCCGGCTTGTTGAACTTAAATTCGCTGGATGAGTTTAAGTTATAAATCAATTTTCCATCACTTGGCGCATAAGTAAAACGAGAACTATGTACCGGAATAAATTCTTCGCTTCCCTGATATTTTGCCTGTACCTGAATATTTTTCCATTCGGAACCTTCTACTTTTATTTTACCGTTAGTTACATCCTCTCCATCAATAAAAAGCTTAATTTGTTCAATTATCTGTGATTTTGCAATTACTTTTACCCAAGCAACTGTTTCTGTGGATGCATCTGCTTTTCTTTCTGTTGCTGATACAATGGCAGAACCCTCTGCATCTACTCGAAGCTCTCCTTTATCTGCCCCTATTGATAAAGCTCTGTCCGGCTTCACGTCAGTTATGTTCCATGACACTGTGCTTGTAGCCGGTACTTCTTTTAAGCGAAATGTTCCTGCCAGATTAAAAGCTCCTACCTCATCCGGTGATACATATAAAGTCTGATTTTCAATTGTCTCTGTTACACCATCTGCAAAAGCAAACTCTATTTCATATTTATTTTCCGGAAAATTTGGTTTGTTGGGATTATATTCCTGATTCTCCCCAAAATAAGGATATCCTGTACTATTTTGTCCCCATGCGATGCCAAACTCACCCTTATTCTTGTTTAAAAGCTCTACAAATTCCTTCGTCTTCATATCATCTTCTGACTTTGCAGAAGAATTTATTAATGCTTCTGCCGGAAATTGTACTGGATTTTTCCCACTGTCAGACCAATAGGAATTGATTAAGTTACCTCCTTTATATTCTTTAAATAAAACAGCTATTTTCCCTTCGCTAATAGAATAACTATTAATCAATCTGCCGCCTGTAAGACGTTTTGCAAATCCACAGGCTCCATCGCCTTTCACGTCTGTATAACAGTTAATAATTGCACCTTTTAAATCATATCCTGCCGGCCCGCTTTCTGCCCATGAAGCTAAAGTACCGGTAAAATGTGTATTTTGTAAAATCCCTTGTTCTCCAACACTCTGAAACAACCATGTAGTATCTTCAAAAGTAACCGTATGTCCATTTCCATCAAAGGTAGCGTTAAATTCAAAAAACGCCTTATATTTTTTGTCTAATGTAATATCATTATCAAGAACATAGTAAACGTCTGTCTTTTCAGCGTCTATTTTCTCCAAATCTGCCTGCTTTTTAATATGAACAACCTGGTTTTCATCTTTTGGCGGAGCAACCGGTTCTGTTACTTTTTTCTTTTCTAATTGTTCTTTTGCCGCATTTAAGGCTTTCAAAGCTTCCTCAATTTCTGTCTGCTTTACATCTGATTTCTGCAAAACTTGTTCTGCTACATCTAATGCTTCAGAAAATGCTTTCCAACTTTTTTCAGTATATCTGTCCTGCTCCAGTCGCTTTCCTTCATTTACAGCATTTTGGAGAGCTGTTTTATCTATCTGTTCAGGTTCTGGAGATACGCCTCCCTGTGTTAAAACAGGTAACCCTTGATTACTGCCATCTGACGAAGAAGTCCATGTAAATCCTGTGTCCGGAATATCTTTATTTAATAATTGCACTGCAGACTTTAATTCCTCTAATGTTTTTTTGGAATTCTTCCCATCTTCAGGCTTTTTTCCCCAAGATACAGGTCCCAAAGCTGACGAAGCTTTATCTGTCGCATAATAACTGTTAGATAAAATGCTTTCTTCCGTTTCTCGAATTCCAACAAGTCCACCTGCCATCATAGCGTTAATACTTCCACCGAAGTATGTATTTTTAATTGCTCCTGAGCGGAAAGTTCCTACAAGACCTCCTACTTCTCCTGCAAATCCAGTTAATCTTATTTTAGCCGTAGAATAGCAGTTCTGAATGGTTCCGCTTAAAGTAATCGCCATACTTCCAAAAGTTTTGTCACTTACAATAACATTTTCACTGGTTACTCCAAGGTTCTGAATCGTTCCTGTCACTTCATTTGCCAGAGGCTTATCTGCAAGAGTAATGGTGTGACCATTTCCATCTAAAGTTCCTGCAATGCGTTCAAAAGTTTGACCTTCTGTAAACACAATATCCTCTGTCAACGTATAAGTTGTTCCCGCTTCAATAACTGTGGGAATTTCCGTTTCAGAAATTTCAGCTTCCTGCCCAGTCCCACTTAAAATTTCTCCTGCTTCTACAACCGGAGTCTCCATGTCGCCTGTGGCATGTACCGATACAGGCATTCCGGTAATAAGCAATGCCATTACCAGAAGCAGACTGAGAACACGGTTTGCATTTCTTCTTTTTTTCATTTTCTTTCTCCTTTACATATTTTTTCTTACATAGCATTTTTTATGAGACAGTCGCATAAAAGAGGATTTCAAAATATTTATACATTTTTAGTTTTCCCTTAATGTAACAAACTCACAAAAAAAGGTCTCTTTACACACCGGTAAAGAAACCTTATCTATCTTCACTATGAAATTTTATCCTGCACATCTTTTTCTACACAAATAAAACTCCCTCAACCCGGAAATCTATTTCTCTGATGGCAGATTTTCTGACTTAGCCGAAAAGCATTACAGTAGAGGTGACTGTATCGGATTTGCACCGATTTCCCTTTTAACCTTGGAGCAAGCTCCAACGACCATCATGGATATGCAGTTTACACTCCTTTATAGTACACAATTCAAAAAAGAATATCAAGCCTTTTTCTTCCTTTTTAATACAACAAACAGCGTTCCTCCGACTACAAACATCACAGACAGCATTGCAAACGGTGTTTCATCTCCTGTTTTGACTTTATCCACACCGGAAGAAACCGCCTTATCCAATACCGTACCAAAGCTGTTTAAAGACTCTACTTCTACGGATACAAATCCGTCTTTTACCTTTCCTTTTAATTTTTTTACTTTTTCATTGTCACAGGAAAGTACCACAACTTCTTTGCCGTTATATTTTTCCGATATAGGAAGCTGAAGCTCTGCCTTATGAGGAAGGGCAATTTCTTTTCCGTCTTTTAAAAGCTGAATTTCAAGAGGATTGTCAAGCTGCTGTTTCTTGGAAATTTCCTTTTCCATAAGCTTCACATCTGCATGTTTTTTATCCAGCTTTTCCACAGATAACTGCATATCTGATGTTAAGCCTTCTCCCGTTAATTTGACACCATGCTCTTTATTTACCAGCATATCAATTTCCTGAATTTCCGGTGTACTTGGTTCTTCCGGATTTTCCGGCTTCTGAGGTGTCTCCGGTTCTTCCGGCTGCGGTGTTACAGGCGGCACAAGCTGAAGCTCTGCCATGGAAGCTGCCCCGTTTGTTCCTGCCATAGAAAAGGTCAAAACTGCTCCTTTTTCCGTTTTTTCACAAGTAACATTTTCATCTAACTGAATACTGTCTACTATTTCTTTTTCAAGTGTAAGCTGAATATTTCCTTTATTTTTCATTGTGGGATCAGAAACAGAAATTTTCACTGTTCCCTGTTCTGTTTCCTGAAGCATAACAGACGCAGCCTTATCGCTTGTTATTCCTTCTACACTTCCGCCCTGCTCCTGCCAGAAGTTTGTGCCTATAATTTTTAAGGTCTCATGGCGCACCGCCTGAACCTCACTGCTGTTTTCCAATATGGTTACCTTGGGCGCTTGGGCGTAATTTTCTGTTTCTTCTGCACTTGTTTCAGGAAGCAATACATAACTATACGATGCGTTTTCCGGGTTCTGTCCGTGGTCTACCCACATTTCCAGATAATTCTCTGTGCTTTCCCCCTCAAAAGTTCCTACATCCTTCCAACTGCCTGTGGTTTGACCTCTGCGAACCTGAATTTCTGTATTTTCTTCAGGGAAATAATATCCTGTTCCCACAGACTGATTGCCTTCTAAATGTGCCCAATTTACCTGTTCAAAGCTTGTGCCTGATACGTCTGCTGTACGTTCAACCAACTCTTTTACATTCGCTTCTTTCACAGGTATTTCTGTTTTTTCTCCGTTGACAAGAAGCTGATTGCTTCCGTCTTTTCTTAACTTCTTATTCTCAATGGTAGTTTCCACCGGAAGTTCCATATTTTTATTGGTAATTCCTGCTCCAAGGCAGACCATTTCGTCATCAAACATAAACCATGACTTCTTGCCTTTTAAATCCGGCGCATAAGAAACCGGTGCATCTCCTGCAATTCCCTGCGTTTCTCCTGAAAATGACATACCGCTGACGCCATAATTTCCTATGGAAGTTCCTCCTACCCAGCTCTCCTTGGAACAGAAATCTCCGCCCTGTGCAAAACCTGAGCCATCCGGTTTCCCTGTACCGATATTTACCGGAACTACGGTCGTTCCCGGCAGTCTTAACGGATTTACTGTATTCCAATAATTCTCTGTATACTGCTTGTCCTCATCATAAATATAGGTCATCCCGTTATTCTGATGCCATCCAAAACGATTTTCATCATTCATAATTTCTGTGTTCTGAATACGTTCCGAATACATAGACAATGCAAAAAGATAGTCTTCTGTTCTGTGAACTACACGGTCCATAAGGGGATAAGATTTATGTACCGGCGCTATGTTACTTTGGATGGAGGTATCTTCCAAAATTTCCTTGGCTTTCTTTTTAATTGCCATATTTTCCGCACCAACAAGACTGTCAATAAATCCTTCATCTTCTTCCAGCCAAGCTTTCAGCGCAGAAAGCGTTGTCTCTTTTGCCTCTTGGCTAAAGGAGTCTACAATTTGCAGAATAATCATCATTGCCTCACGTCCTGCTGCCTGATTGCTGCTTGCTGGTCTGGATACAGAACGCCCTTTCAGACAATCCAGCATCATTCCCTTATACATGCCGTTTCCAAAGCCTTCCACAATATAGCTTTCCAGATTGTCCTGAACCTGTTCCGGATATTTCCAGGGTGTTCCAGCAAGGAGAGACGGAATTTTAGCGCCACCCTTCATAAACTCAATCCCATAAGCGCCTAAATACGGCACTTTTATATGGTCGAGATAAGAACCGTCCGGATAAAAACCGCTGTTATATCCGTTCGCTGCAATTTGAGCGCTGTCTTCTACATTTTGAATAACAAAGGTCTGGGAAGACGCCAGCATCCCCAAATACACCAGCTCATTATCTTCTCTCAATGCTCCCAGTCCCACTGCCGTTGTGGAACAGTCGATAATATTCGCTCCCTGCGCCTCACGATATCCCTGCCCATGGGTGCTTGCCGTATTGATAACGCCTTCATGGAACGGATCAGGCTGGAAAAAGTAAAGTGTTTCTGTGTACGCCATAACCTGTTCTTCTGTCAGTCCGTCATAAATCAATATTAAAGCAGGAATTAAATCCTTGGGAATACCAATTTCCCATGTCCACCAGTTATCCGTCTGGCTTTTTGCCGTATAACAAGAGCCGCACAGGAAATCTAAAATATTGGTAATATCCTTTAGCATATCCTGATTTTGATAGAGAGCTCCGCCTTCTGCTGCGTAAGCTTTACACATAGAAAGCACCTTTTTAAAAGAAACACGAAATTCCACTGCATCGTCTTCATAAGGAATATTCTTATTGCCTTTTGCTCCCTCATCCTCTGCCCAAGGAATACCGCCACATTCTTCCTGTCCCTTATAAACATAAGCGTTCCAAAGCGCTTCTGCCTCCTGATTGATTTCTTCTAAGACTTCCGCTCCGCCTTCTTCTGATACTAAATCTTTGCCAATTAAAGACTCTTTCCATGCCTGACGAATTTTTCCGTAATCTTCTGCCGTTGCAGAGGGCAGTTTTGAAGGAGACTGATATAAAATTTCTACCTTCCACTGTGCTGTTTTTCCTTGGTCATCCTGTGCCACCACTACGACATTGCCTTTATTCTCTCCTGTAATCACTGCGTTTCCGTTTTCATCCGCTTCAACCTTCAATAAATGTTCCGCACTTGCATCTCCTGCCTTACGTGTTCCGTCTGTTTCCCCCTCCTTTAACTCTCTCTTAATTTTAGAATATCCCACATTTCGTAAGAAAGTCCCGTCTTTCTTTAAAAATTTTGCACTCCATGTAACATTCTCGGAGAAGCTTTCCGGTTTGTCCAACTGCAAGCTTTCACCTCTGACAATAGAAATCTCCTGATTTTCTGTTGGCACGGCTGTTTCCAAAACCTCACTACCCTGTTCTTTACTCACTGCAACAGTATTTACAGGCTCTGCCAAGACTCCCGTCACATTTCCCACACTCATAGCTGCAATTAACATTGCGCTTATGTACTTTTGATTTTTTCTTTTACCTGTCTTCATACTTCCTCCTTCTTTCAAAAGTTCTCCATTCTTCTTCCTATAAGTTACCATTCTTCCTTTGCTTTATAAATACAATATTTGAATTTTTCTGTTACTATTTATAGATTATATGTTTTTTAGTATTATTTTTTCAATATTCTGTTATTTTCTTTTACTTTTTCATTCAATATAAATACAATATAATATTCATTTGTCATTTGAATTTCCAAATAATGTTTGTTATGATGTAATTATTGATAATATTATTAGACAGGTGAGACTATGGATACAGAAAATTTTCCTTTTGATACAAAACTTTTCCTTTCTGAGCTCAAAAAGAAGGATTACCTACTCATTTTTAAGTATTATGTAAAAAGACATATTCCAGAGTTTAAAACAATAAAATACCGATGTTTTATTATCGGCAATATTCTCAACTTTATATTATCTACTGTACTCTATATCGCTTTTGATATTAACTGGATGAAATGGTTTCTTATCACTTTTATCATAGTCTGCGTTTATGCACTACTATGTGTTGTGATACATTCCACTTTATACTTCGATTTATATTGGGAAGACCAAAATACCTTAAGAAAAAAAGGCTACTATATCCATTCTTTACAGTTCACTGAAGAAAAAATCATTATAGAGCACTATAAAAATTTCGAACCGGTAATTTCTACATATAATTATCAGGATATAAACACACTGGATATAAGTCCTTATGGTATTATTATAAAAAATTCTGTAATTATATATGTATCATATTGTGCATTCCCAGATTATAAAGTTTTTAAAAATTTTTGTAATTGGTATAGGAGAAAATATTTATGCAAGAAATAAACGCGGAGATTTGTTTTGAATTTAAAAAATACCGCCGTCTGATTATATGGTGGTATAAGCGCCAAAAAAAGGTCTGGGATGCCCGTATCAAAGTATTCATAGGATTTATTTTTACCATAGGAACTTTTATAGCATATTGGTATATGGGTTCACGTGATGTTTTATTAGAAAACACTGCAGGCGTTCTTCTTATTCTCACACTTGCATTTCTCATCATAGTTGAGACATATTCCATACTAATCGGAATTCCATATAAACCTGCAAAAGTATACTGGAAAGTTTTAAGATGGAAAAAAGACATGGGCACGTATATAAAAAGTATTTCTTTTTTTCCAGATTGCATGAATATAGAATATAGTCTTCTAAATATTCCTTTTCAGGAAACTATTTTATATAATCAGCCGGTAGATATCAAAGTATCTCCTTTTGGCATCATTATTGAAATGGAAGGTGAACACAATTTAATCTTCTTACCTAAAGAACTTTTCTCAAATACAGAGCAATACACGAATTGTAAAAAATATATTGAGCAAAATTTTGACTGTTAAGCTGGAGCTTAATCTCTAAGCGTACATATCATATATAGATTTTTGTAGATTATACAACTAAATTTAACAAAAGGAAACGAAATATGGAAAAGCAATACGAATTTGAAGTTAAAGAAAACCTAAATGAATACCTAAAAATATTTTGGGAACATTATAAAAATCATCAAATATTTCTTCGGAAGAAGATAATATTTGCACTAATTTCCTTGGTTGCGTTTATTCTTTTTCTCTTTATAACCTATATAGATTTTGGAAAAATAATCTTTTCAGATAGTATATTCTTGTTAGAAATTGTCATTTTATTTTGTTGCATTGGATACGTTGTTCCATCCTTAGCTGTTTTTCTCGAAATAAAGCAAATATATCAGCAATATTGGACAGCCCGTAAAATTTTATATAAAACCGGTACATACACACAGAACATTTGCTTTTTACCAAATGGATTAAAAATATCAGGATATAGAAAAGAAAAACCAGTAGCTCAACATATAGATTATACAGACGTGGCACAAATACGCTTTTATAGAAATGGAATAATCATACAACCACAGAAATCTCAGGATTACATTTACATTACAAAAAAACAACTGAAAGAAAAAAGTGCTCTTAACGTAATTAAAAATTGGTACAAGGAGTATACAAAGAATGGTAAAAATCAACTATAACTATGATAAAAAAGAGTTTACCCAATTATTCAGAAAATGGTATAAACGAACCTTAAAAGGAAATTGTATAAGAATATATTTTTTATTGCTCTTTTTAATATTAGGATATATTACTTACAAAGCCGGAAATGAATTACTTTATACATCTCAGGGAAAAATACAAAAATCTATTTTGATAGTAATGAGCATTCCCTATTTAATTGTATTTCTACTGTTTTTATTATTTCTATTTTATAATTACATCATCGCTTACAGATGCTGGAAAAGAACAAATTTTATGAAAGAAATTTTAGGTACTTACATAGAGTCAATATCCTTTTATGATACTTATGTTGTATTCGAAGAAACTGTTTTGCATGAAAAAATCCAAAAAAACTTCAATTATTCCGACATCCAAAAGATAACTATCTGTAAAAACGGTATAATTTTCTTCTTAGAAAAAGCTCCTCTTTTTATCTGCCAAAAGAGCTTTTCTGTTCAAGAAGAATATGACATTGTATGTAAATGGATAAAAGACAGAACAGCTTAATTATACTAATAAAGGCTATTGCTTTAAACATTATTCAAGAATATTTACTTAATGCAACAGCCTTTCTAAGTTATATATCTTTCTACAAATCATCAAAAATAAAAGAAAGTGCATAATATGTGTTTTCTTTTAAATAATATGTAACCGTTACCGTAGAATTCACACTTGCTTCCTCCGGTATTGAAGTCTCTGTTGTATCAAATACCAAGCTTTCTCCGCTATAATCACCTTCACGAACATGGATTTTCATGGTTTTGTCAGTAATTTCCTCTATTTCTCCAGAAGAAACATATACAATAATTTCCTTCTCATCGTTATCAGTAGAAATTTTTGTTACAATATTTTTTCCATTTTCCTCATAATAAGTAATCAAAACCGTTATTCCTGTTTTAATTCTGCATTCCCTGTCTTCTGAATAACCTGATGTCGGAATAACTTCTTTTTCTGCATTTGTAATATCAAATTTTACTCCATGGTCAAGACCTTCTTCCGAATAATTTCTTCCTTCAGGATTTTCTAAATCCACAGTAATTGTATTTCCTTCCACATCTAAGACATAGCCTTCTACTGTTTTCTCCTGTCTAACAGCATCTTCTTCCCCTTGGTTTTCCGCATGACTTTCTTCATCATTTTGTTCCATAGAATTGGCAGCAGGCTCGTTTTCTGTTTCATGTTCCACAGAATTCCCCTGTAACACTTCCTCGTTTAATTTTTCTTTTTCAATCGTATTCTTATTACTCTGAATTGTTTCTTCTGTTTTTGCAGGTGTACAGCCTCCCAGTAAAGAAGTCATCATCAGCAAATTTAATGCCAGCAGTAATGATTTTTTCACCATTTTATCCCCCTCATTTTTATAACAATTTTATCATAATTATAATACCACGTACGCTAAAAAGGAAGCACTTACAAAAATATTTGTTTTTCCATTCATAACTCTATTTACAACCTTGCACCTTTCTGTAAACATGAGATATAATTGCCTTAACTTTTAGCAAGCGCTATGCACAGAAAGAGGAAATTATGCGAAAAAATCTAAAGAAATTATTTACATTCATTGTTTATGCTTTTTTTATCATTGGTATTCACTACTATGTAGAAGTTGGAAGTATTTTACCAGCTATGACACTTTATTTTATTTATGTATTAGGTGGATGCAGTATAATCAATTTTTTTGCCGGAAGAATTTTTCAAAAACTGAATGGCATTAAAACATTCTTAGGAAGAATTTTTTATGCTCTTTTAGTCTGTTTTGTAGTGTTTTTTGCATGCTACCTTTTATATAATCATTTCGGTCACACATGGCACCTTAGTACAGCATTTCGTTCAGACACATATATCATAGTTTCATTATCAACATTGGGATTTTTCTTAGGTGAACTATATCAATACAAGAAAGAAAAGAAAAATACCTTAACAGACTCTTAAATTTTGCAGAAAAAATTTCGGAGCTGTCGCTTTAAACATTCTTCCGAAATATCTATATGCTTAAAGCAACCGCTCCTCATATTCAAAATTCTTATTTATTATTTCCCAATTACAACCTTATCCAGATGCCAAATCTCATCTACATACTGCTGAATAGTTCTGTCAGATGTAAATTTACCTGCACAAGCAGTATTCAAGAGCGCCATCTTCGCCCATCTTTCTTCGTCTCTATAAGCTTCCTCTACTTTTTCCTGTGCTGCTGCATAAGATTTGAAATCAGCCAGAATAAAGTAAGTATCTGCCTTGTCACTGCTGTTTGTGTTCAACAGAGAGTCATAGATTTCTCTGAACATATTGAAATCTCCGTTAGAATATGTTCCGTTAATGAGCTGCATCAGCACGTTTCTGATATCAGGGTCATTATTGAAATACTGCATTGGGTCATAACCGCCGTTATTTTCGTAGTTAATAACTTCATCAGAAGATAAACCGAAGATAAAGGCATTTTCTGCTCCTACTTCTTCCACGATTTCCACGTTTGCACCGTCCATGGTGCCGATTGTAGGCGCACCGTTAAGCATGAATTTCATGTTTCCTGTTCCGGAAGCTTCTTTACTTGCAGTGGAAATCTGCTCAGATACATCTGCTGCCGCAAAAATCATTTCCGCATTGGATACACGGTAGTTTTCAATAAAGACAACTTTAATCTTTCCGTCAATAGATTTATCATTGTTAATCACATCTGCCACTGCATTAATCAGCTTAATGGTCTGTTTTGCACGTCTGTAACCTGCTGCTGCCTTTGCTCCAAAGATGAAAGTTCTTGGATAGAACGGCATTTCCGGATGTTCTTTAATCTTGTTGTACAGATACATAACATGCAGAATATTCATTAACTGACGTTTGTATTCATGCAGACGTTTTACCTGAACATCGAAGATAGAATTTGGATTTACTTCAATTCCGTTATGCTCCAGAATATATTTTGCCAGACGTACCTTATTCTGGTATTTAATATTCATGAATTCCTGCTGTGCTTTTTTATCATCTGCATATACTTTCAGTTTGGAAAGCTGTGATAAATCAGTAATCCATCCAGCTCCGATATGCTCTGTCACCCAGGATGCCAGCAGTGGGTTTCCGTGTAACAGGAAACGTCTCTGAGTAATACCGTTTGTTTTGTTGTTAAATTTATCAGGATACATTTCATAGAAATCTTTTAATTCCTGTTTTTTCAGGATTTCCGTATGCAGTCTGGCAACACCGTTTACAGAATGACCTCCGGCAATAGCCAGGTGAGCCATTTTTACCTGTCCGTCATAAATAATTGCCATTTTGCGGATTTTTTCCTGATTTCCCGGATATTTCTGCTGGATTTCCAGTAAAAATCTGCGGTTAATTTCTTCGATAATCTGATAAATTCTCGGAAGCAGTCTGGAGAACAGCTCAATCGGCCATTTTTCCAATGCTTCTGACATAATGGTATGGTTTGTATAAGCACAAGTCTGTGTTGTAATATTCCATGCGTCTTCCCATTCTAAGTTTTCTTCATCCACTAAAATACGCATAAGCTCTGCTACTGTCATAGTCGGATGAGTATCGTTTAACTGGAAAGCCACTTTCTTTGGTAAATCATGCAAATCGCTGTGTGTCTTCTTAAACTTCTCGATTGCTTCCTGGATACTTGCAGAAATAAAGAAATACTGCTGTTTTAAACGCAGCTCTTTTCCCGCATAATGATTATCGTTTGGATAAAGAACTTCTACAATGTTCTTTGCAAGGTTTTCCTGCTCTACTGCTTTATGATATTCGCCTTTATCAAATAAATCCAGACGGAAGTCATTGATTGCTTCTGCATCCCAGATGCGCAGTGTGTTTACAACATTATTGTTATATCCTACGATTGGCATATCATAAGGTACTGCCAGTACAGACTGGTAACCTTCCTGAATAAAATGATTTCTGCCTGTTGCAGGGTCGTATTCCACTTTTACGTAACCACCGAATTTTACTTCTTTGGCATATTCCGGACGGCGAAGCTCAAACGGATATCCGTTTTTCAGCCAGTTATCAGGCACTTCTACCTGATATCCGTCTTCAATTTTCTGTTTAAACAATCCATAATGATAACGAATACCACAGCCATAAGCACAGTATCCCAATGTTGCCAGAGAGTCTAAGAAGCAGGCAGCCAGTCTTCCCAAGCCACCGTTTCCAAGAGCCGGGTCCGGCTCCTGGTCTTCAATTACATTTAAGTCAAATCCAAGCTCGTCTAAAGCTTCTTTTACTTCATCATAAGCACATAAATTGATTAAGTTATTTCCAAGGGCTCTGCCCATGAGAAACTCCATGGACAGGTAATAAACAATCTTCGGGTCGTCCTTCTCATACTGTTTCTGTGTCAAGAGCCAGTTGTCAATAATTACGTCCTTTACAGCAAGAGAAACCGCCTGAAAAACTTGTTCCTGGGTTGCTTCTTCTATTGTTTTTCTGTAAAGCATTTTTACATTTTCTTTAACGCTTTTTTTGAATTCCTCTTTTTTAAAATGATTGTCTAACATTCCCTTTTTTCCTCCCCAACTCTTATGAAAGCTTTTCTACACCTAATTTTACATTTTCGGAGTTAATCTTCCATTCTTTTGTATAACCACTCAGTTCATTATATACCACGTTTTCTGCAAGAACCTCTGATTTGATTTCTTTTTCATGCACACGGAAAATTCCTTCAATTACCTGATTATCTGCAAGAGAAATCTGGATTTTGTCCATAACCTCAAATCCTGCTTCCTTACGCATAGTCTGGATTTTGCTGATAATTTCACGAACAAATCCCTCTTCAATAAGCTCCGGTGTAAGGTTTGTATCCAGTACAACAGTTACGTCATTATCTGCTTCGGAAACATATCCTTCCATCTGTGCCATATCAATTAAAAGGTCATCTTCTGTGAGAACGATTTCTTGTCCGTTTACTTCAAAAGTAAGAGCGCCTTTTTCTTTTAATTCATCCATTGCTTTGTTTCCGTCAAGCTTAGAAAGTGTTTCTTTAATACCGCCTAAGAATTTTCCATATTTTGGTCCAACTGTCTTAAGCTGTGGTTTAAAACTATAAGATGTAAATTCTCTTACATCGTCTGTGAATACCACTTCCTTCACATTCAGCTCGTCTGCAATGATTTCTTTATAGAATTCAGATAATTCAAACGGAGCTTTTACGAACATCTTGCCGATTGGCTGACGGTTCTTAATGTTTGCTGTATTTCTGCAAGCACGTCCCATAACAACCGCTTTCAGCAGATTATCCATGTTCTGCTCTAATTCTTTATCAATCCACTCTTCTTTTACTTCCGGGAAGTCGCACAAATGAATACTTTCCGGTGCATTTTTATCAAGGCTTCTTACTAAGTTCTGATAAATGTCTTCTGTCATGAACGGAACCATTGGCGCTGCCGCTTTGGAAATTGTCACCAATGCTGTGTACAGAGTCATGTAAGCGTTAATCTTATCCTGCTCCATGCCCTTTGCCCAGAAACGTTCACGGCTTCTTCTTACATACCAGTTACTCATATCGTCTACAAATTCCTGAAGCGCTCTTGCTGTTTCCGGAATTCTGTAATTTTCCAGATTTTCATCTACGGCTTTCACTACGGTATTTAATTTTGACAGCAGCCATTTATCCATTACAGGGAGTTTATCGTATTCTAATGTATATTTTGTTGCATCAAATTCATCAATATTTGCATACAGCACAAAGAATGCATAAGTATTCCACAGTGTACCCATGAATTTACGCTGTCCTTCCTGTACGGCCTTTCCATGGAAACGGTTTGGCAGCCATGGCGCACTGTTTACATAGAAATACCAGCGAATTGCATCTGCACCGTATTTTTCCAATGCTTCAAACGGGTCTACGGCATTGCCTTTGGATTTACTCATCTTCTGTCCGTTTTCATCCTGTACGTGTCCCAAAACAATAACGTTTTTATATGGCGCTTTATTAAATAACAGAGTGGACTCTGCCAGAAGGGAATAGAACCATCCACGAGTCTGGTCTACTGCCTCTGAAATAAAGTCAGCCGGGAACTGCTGTTCAAATAAGTCTTTATTTTCAAATGGATAATGATGCTGTGCAAATGGCATTGCTCCGGAGTCAAACCAGCAGTCAATTACTTCCGGTACTCTGTGCATTGGTTTTCCACATTTTGGACAGGTGATTGTGATTTCGTCAATGTATGGTCTGTGGAGTTCAACTGTTTTTGCAGCTTCATTTCCACTCATTTCATAAAGCTCCTGTCTGCTTCCGATAGAATGCTGATGTCCGCATTCACATTCCCATACGTTTAACGGTGTACCCCAATAACGGTTACGGCTGATACCCCAGTCCTGAACGTTTTCCAGCCAGTCTCCGAAACGGCCTTTTCCAATGCTTTCCGGTATCCAGTTGATGGTATTATTGTTGCGAATTAAGTCGTCTTTTACTGCTGTCATCTTAATGAACCAAGACTCTCTTGCATAGTAAATCAGAGGAGTATCACATCTCCAGCAGTGTGGGTAGCTATGCTCGAATTTCGGTGCAGAGAACAATAAGCCTCTTTCATCTAAGTCTTTTAATACTTCCGGATCTGCTTTTTTACAGAAGGTTCCTGCCCATTTTGTTTCTGCTGTCATTTCACCTTTTTCGTCTACAAGCTGAAGGAACGGCAAATCGTATTTTCTTCCTACTTTACTGTCGTCTTCACCAAATGCAGGTGCAATATGAACAACGCCTGTACCGTCTGTTAAAGTTACATAGCTGTCACATACAACATAGTGCGCTTTTTTGTTCAGTTCTTTAAAGTTATATAATGGCTCATATTCTTTATATTCCAAATCTTTTCCAACATAAGTTTCCAGAACCTCATAAGCAGGTGTTCCTTCTTCTCTTTCCAAAGAACCGAGAACAGTGTCCAGAAGGGCCTCTGCCATATAATAAGTGTATCCGTCAGCAGCTTTTACTTTTACATACTGCTCATCAGGATTTACACAAAGTGCAACGTTGGACGGAAGTGTCCATGGTGTTGTTGTCCATGCCAGAATATAAGCATCCTCGCCTACTACCTTGAAGCGTGCAACAGCGGAACGTTCTTTTACGTCCTTATAGCCTTGTGCCACTTCCTGTGCAGATAAAGGAGTTCCGCAGCGTGGACAGTAAGGAACAATCTTAAATCCTTTATAAAGAAGTCCTTTGTTCCAGATTTCTTTTAATGCCCACCATTCAGACTCAATATAATTGTCATCATAAGTAACATAAGGATTATCCATATCAGCCCAGAAACCTACGGTAGAGGAGAAATCCTCCCACATTCCTTTATACTTCCAAACGCTTTCCTTACATTTATCAATAAACGGAATTAAGCCGTATTCTTCAATCTGTTCTTTTCCGTCAAGACCTAACAGCTTTTCTACTTCCAGCTCTACCGGAAGTCCATGTGTGTCCCAGCCCGCTTTACGTGGAACCATTTTCCCTTTCATTGTACGGTATCTTGGTATCATATCTTTGATAACACGGGTAAGTACGTGTCCGATATGCGGTTTGCCGTTTGCAGTAGGAGGGCCGTCATAGAAGGTATAGGTTTCTCCCTCTTTTTTCTGTTCCATACTCTTTTTGAAAATATCGTTATCTTTCCAGAATTTTTCGATATTTTTCTCACGTTCTACAAAGTTTAAATCCGTAGTAACTTTCTGATACATTGATATTTCTCCTCTCTTGAATTTCTTTGCATGTATGAAAAGAGTTTTTAGTTCATAGGACTAAAAAAACTCCCGCCCTGTAACAGGACGAGAGTAAAATTCACTTCGTTATACCACCTCTTACAACATACAAAGCATTATGACTTTTATATGCGCTCCCTTTAACGGAGGAAACCCGGCATCTCCTACTTTATTCAGATAGCAACTCCGGAGTGATTTTCTTTCACCTCTACTAATATCAGGCTTCCACCATCCCTGACTCGCTGAAACTTTCGACAATCAAATACTCTCTCCATCACAGTTTTTCACATAGATTTATTATACTTAGTATCCTCCGAATTTGTCAAGGGCTAGGCGAAATTTTCCCTTTCTCCAAATTTATTGATATAATTTTACAAATCGCTTATAATGTACAGTAGTTTATGTAATAAAAAAGTGAGGATTTTTTATGAAAAAGAGGGGATTACCTTTGTTCTGTGCCCTTTTAACCAGTGTAGTACTCACTGTAGGAAACGGAACAACTATTGTCATGGCAACGGAAGCCACACCGGAAGCTTCTGTGGTATCGCCAGAAACACCGGAAGAACCGCCTGTTCCAGAAAGCTACGAATGGGAAATTCAATCAAACAATATTCCCGGCTGGCCAGAAGGACCTAAAGTCATGGCAGAAACAGCCATTGTCATGGATATGGATACAGAGGAGATACTCTATGCAAAAGGAATTGATGAAAAACGTGCTCCTGCCAGTACAACAAAAATTCTGACAGCAATGCTGGCAATCGAAAAAGTACCTTTTGAAACTCAAATTACCTTTACAGATGAAGTAAATAACATCGAAGCAGGAAGTACCCACATCGGTATTAAACCCGGAGAGACACTGACCATGAAAGACTGTGCTTATGCAATTTTACTTGCATCTGCCAATGAAGTTTCCTCTGGTGTTGCAGAATATATCGGCACTACGGTTCCTGCTTTTGTAGACATGATGAATCAACGTGCAAAAGAGTTGGGATGTACCAATACCCATTTTGTCAACGCAAATGGTTTATACGATGAAAACCATTATACAACAGCCAGAGATTTGGCAATCATTGCAAAAGCCGCTTTTCAAAATGAAACTTTTCGGGAAGTTGTAAAAACACCTTATTATATCGTTCCAAAAACAAATATTACAGATGAAGAAAGATGGCTGAATAATCACCATAAAATGATTTTGCAAGGCTCTGAATATTATGAGGGATGTCTTGGCGGTAAAACAGGATATACAGAAAAAGCAGGAAATACACTGGTTACCTACGCAGAAAGAAATGGTCGAAAACTGGTCTGTGCTTTATTGGCTGACGTCAATGTTGTTGCCCAATACACTGACACCAAAGCTCTTTTAGATTATGGTTTTGACAGCTTCCAGCGTCTTGACACTACTGCTGTTTCTCTCTCTCCTGCAAAATCAGATAAACTGGGGAAACAATTGGAAGAAAAAGGGCTTTTATCCACAGCTTTAGAAACCACTTCTATTAGTGTTCCCAAAGAACTAACAGAAGAATTAACCTATAAAACTACTTTAGAAAACAATATGCTTAATATTGATTATTATTATGGAAAACAACAGATTGGAAGCTCATCTATGCAGGCTTCCGATGAAATCTTAAAGGTTTCTCAAGAACTATCTCCAAAAGAAGTAACAAAAACAGATGCATCTGTTTCTCCCAATCCTACAAAAGACAGTAATACTTCCGAAAAAGACAATATCCTTCCATCCTGGAAATACATTGCATTGTTTTTATTGATAACAGGTATTCTTTTCTATATTGTTGTTCTAATTGTAAATATAAAACGAAGTATTAAAAGACGTAAACGCAAAAAAGCAAGAGAACGCAGAGATTAAATTTCATATAGGATACTTTTTATGAAATAAAATAGGGATACGCATACAAACTTCATGCGTATCCCTATTTTTTCTTCTTTTCCTGATGCCTTTTCATACGACGCTTCTTTCTTAAAGCTTCCCTTTTCTCACGAATTTCTGATGCTTCTGCTTCATCAATTCGCTTTAAAGTTTTTACTACATAATATTTACCTTCATCTGTTTTCTTAATTCTTGCTTTTCCTTTAAAATAGCCATGCTCCGGACAATATGCAAGGCACAAATGCGATTTTGGATTAACGGAAAACCAGCGAATTTTCTTTTTGGCTGTCCGTTTGCAAAGAAAACACTGCGTTTTCGTAACTTCCTTATCCATCATTGCTTCTTCCTTCGAAGAAAATTCTCTGGATATAAATTTAGAATAATCCTTAAATACCGTATAAATTTCACTATCCTTATTTTTAGGATTTTGATAACAATCAATAGAATAATTTCTTTTCATGAAATTTTCCGGTATTTTTTTCAATATTTCTGCTGTATAATGCGCATCATTTAATGCCTGATGAAAAGTATCTCCTTTATCCATCTTCAAAAAGTCAATGGCATACTCTAAGGAACGAGTTGTTTTTTCATTCTCGTAAATCAATCCAAATAATTTTTGCACATCGTAGTAAAAAACAGGTCCTTTCAGCAAAGAAAGCATTCTGTAATATTTCAAATTCCGCTGCAATTCCACCAAATCCGCCGAACCCCATGTGCAAAATTTTACGTCTGTCCCGCACCACTCCAGAAATTTCTTTACAGCAGCTTTAAAAGGAATACCTTCCTCCAATCTATTTGAAGTAATTCCCAAAATTTCCTTCGTACGAAAATGCAGACGGTGGTAAACTACAGGTTTTATAATCTCCTGAAAAGAATCCACTATATTTCTGTTCTCATCCAGCTTTACTGCACCAATTTCAATAATCTCAAAAGGCAATTTTTTATTTTCTTTTTCTTTTCCGTAAGGGCATTGATTCCATTCTAAGTCAAAAACAATATAATTCATATCAGTACCTCTCCTTGCCAGTCATTGGCTTAGCAAAACAATTCTAGCAAAATATTATTTACAAGTCAATGTTCGAACAAAAACCTTCCCTGAATATAAAAAGAAGCTGTCCACTAATTCTCTAGTGTAACAGCCTCTTATTTGTTCATCTATTACTGAGCTAATTTAACTGGGTTAACCTTTACGCTTGGTCCCATTGTGGAAGCCAGAGTTACGCTCTTTAAGAACACACCCTTTAATGCGCTTGGTCTAGCTTTGTTAATAGCTCCCATAAGCGTCTGGAAGTTGTCCGCTAACTGCTCCTCTGTGAAAGAAGCTTTTCCGATTGGCACGTGAATGATGTTTGTTTTATCAAGACGATATTCAATCTTACCAGCTTTGATATCCTGAACAGCTTTTGTAACGTCCATTGTTACTGTACCGGCTTTTGGGTTTGGCATTAAGCCTTTAGGTCCGAGAACACGTCCTAAACGACCAACAACACCCATCATGTCCGGAGTTGCAACAACAACATCAAAATCTAACCATCCTTCGTTCTGGATCTTTGGAATTAAGTCCTCAGCTCCTACGAAATCTGCACCAGCTGCTAATGCTTCGTCAGCTTTTGCATTCTTAGCGAATACTAAAACACGAACAGTTTTTCCTGTTCCGTGAGGCAGTACAACTGCACCACGAATCTGCTGTTCAGCATGACGTCCATCACAGCCTGTTCTGATATGAGCTTCGATTGTTTCGTCAAATTTAGCTACGGCTGTTTTCTTTACTAAAGAAATTGCCTCTGCTGGATCATATAAATTTGTACGGTCAACTGCTTTTGCAGCCTCTGCGTATTTCTTTCCGCGTTTCATATAAATAACCTCCTAGTGGTAATTGCGGGAATGTCCCTCCCACGTTTGTTGATAGTTTAATCTTCTACTTGAATACCCATACTTCTTGCAGTACCAGCAATCATGCTCATAGCTGCTTCTAAGGATGCTGCATTTAAGTCTGGCATTTTCATTTCTGCAATTTCCTGGATTTTAGCTTTAGAAATTGTAGCAACTTTTGTTTTATTTGGAACGCCTGAACCAGATTTGATGTTACAAGCTTTCTTTAATAAAACAGCAGCCGGCGGAGTTTTTGTGATGAAGCTGAAGCTTCTGTCCGCATATACTGTAATAACAACAGGGATGATTAAGTCTCCCTTATCTGCTGTTCTTGCGTTAAATTCTTTTGTAAACTGAACAATGTTTACACCGTGCTGACCTAAAGCAGGACCAACTGGTGGAGCTGGTGTTGCCTTTCCAGCAGGAATCTGTAATTTAATATAACCTGTTACTTTCTTTGCCATTTTCGGCACCTCCTATAATGTGGTAATTGCGGGAATGTCCCTCCCACGAGCCATGTGACATTATGACCCTTGCGTCCTGTTATTTCTCTTGTCTGTCTTATGAAAGACTCTTTACTTCTGCGAAACTTAAATCTACTGGTGTTTCGCGACCAAACAGCTCAACATTAATTGTCACAATCTGTTTTGCTTCATTAATACTCTGAACAACGCCCACAGTATCTTTCCAAACACCGCCTGTGACAACGACACTGTCGCCTTCTGTGAAGTCAATCTCAACATCTCCTGTAAAGGAAATACCAAGTGCTTCAATTTCTCCCTCTGTAAGAGGAACCGGCTTAGACCCCGGACCAACAAATCCTGTAACACCACGTGTGTTTCTCACGACATACCATGTGTCGTCGTTCATTACCATGTGAATCAGAACATAGCCTGGGAACATCTTTTTCTGAACCTGTTTTTTCTCACCGTTCTTCAGCTCCACTACGTCCTGCATGGGTACTCGGACTTCTAAAATCTGATCCTCCAGGTGTCTGTTTTCAATTGTCTTATCAATGTTGGCCTTTACTTTGTTTTCATACCCTGAATAGGTATGAACAACATACCAATTTGCTTCTGACATCTTATTCACCTTGTCCTTACTTAATTAATAAGTTAAGCAGCTGCAAAATTCCGCTGTCAATAACAGCAATCAGCACTCCGACAACAGCAGTGATAGATACTACTGCAACCGTCTGTTTTACCAGAGTCTGCTTATCAGGCCAGATTACTTTCTTAAACTCTGCCTGAAGTCCTTTCCATCTGTTCTTTTTTGGAGCTTTCTGCTTTTTTTCTGCTTCCATAATTCACCTCTTAAACCTTATTATTTGGTTTCTTTGTGCAATGTATGAGTCTTACAGAATTTGCAGTATTTTTTTGTCTCCAAACGTTCTGGGTGATTTTTCTTTTCTTTTGTCATGTTGTAATTACGCTGTTTACATTCTGTACATGCCAATGTGATTTTTACGCGCACGACTTCTCCACCTCCATGTGTCTTTTATCGCTGGCAGCTTCACGCAACCGCCATTTTGCAACGTCTTGTTACCGCAACAAAGGTTCTTTTTTACCACAATTTCGCTTTTTGTGAAACTAAAATTAGGCATAAAAAAAAGACCTACTTCCACTGTTGCTGTTAAAGCGTATCATAGCACGCCGTCTTTGTCAAGTTTTTTTACGAATTTTCCCTTTCTAAAATAAGCCCTGCCTCTGTCATCCTGTATACCTTATCACATAACTCATCAATATATTTTCTGTCATGCGAAATGCTGATAACAGCTCCTCGAAACTCTTTTAACATCTGTCGGATTACAGGTCCTGACAGCGGCGAAAAATTTCTGGTGGGCTCATCTAAAATCAGAACATTAGCTTTTGATAAGCTTAATTTTAAAAGCAACACTTTTGCCTTTTGTCCTCCCGATAGTTCTCTGACAGGATGCTCCATCTCACTTGCCGTATATTTTAAAGAGCCCAGATAAGTGCGAATTTTTGTCCTATCTTCCTGATATCCGGTAGTATCTAAGAAATCCACCGGTGTTTTCTCCAACTCTAAAATCTCCTCATAATTTTGCGGCATATATTCTGCATGAATATCCTTTCTCTGTAACAACTCCTCTGATATTTTCTTTAACAGTGTTGTCTTTCCGCTTCCGTTGCTGCCAATGATACAGATTTTCTCTTCCCCTCGAATGCGAAGAAAAATATTCTGTGCCAAAATTCTGCTGCCGTCCGGCGTCCATAATTTATCAAGGGAATATTCTATCACCGTTTTTCCTGCCGGAATTCCCAAATTTTCATCACCCAGCTTAAAATAAATTGCCTCCTCTATCTCAGGCATTTCCGTCATATTTTCGTCTTCCCTTTGAAATCTTCTCTCCATAGATTTCACCGCGTGCATCTTCTTTTTCAAGAGCCTTCCACCTGCCGGATTTTGTCTTGTAATTACATTTTGTGCATGCTCTACGCTCTGCACTACACGCCTGTACTTCTCGTCTCTTTTCTTTTTTTCGCTGCGTTCGTTTATCGCCTCTTTTTTCTGTTTTTCAAAACCTTTTAAACGTTGTTCCACATATTCTCTGTAAGGAACGCGCATCACTGTATAGCGGCACTTTGTCTTACGGGCAATTTGCTCTATATGGATAATCATATTTGCCGTATTTTCAATGAGTGTTTCATCATGAGAAATATATAGCACAATCCCCTTCCATGAAAGAATAATTTCCTCCAACAGCTTTAACGTATCAATGTCCATATCATTAGAAGGTTCATCAAGCAGCAATACTGTGGGCTCTTCCATAAAAATCCGCATCAGCGCTGCCTTCATCTTTTCTCCGCCGGACAAACTCCCCATCTTCTGGTCACTGTAAAAAAATCCCTCTTCAACACGAAACTGCTTCGCCATTACCGAAAGCTCCTTGGGCGTTTTATTATAGAAAAAATCCGACTGAGAAAAATATTCATACACTGTTTTGCAACGCTCCGTATCGGGAAATTCCTGCGGCAAATACCCCAGTCTTTCCTTTGTGCATATACGTTCACCCGTACACTCTGTATACGCTTCTGCCATATCCGGCTCATAAATCCATTTTATGAGCGTAGACTTTCCATTGCCTTCCTCTCCGATTATGACTGCCTTATCTCCCGAATTTAAGGTCAAATGAAAGTCCTCTAAAATAACTCTCAAATCTTTATGATGTGTAATGGTCAAATTCTTTATCTGTAACATATAAGCCTCCTATCTAACCTGAAGCTTAAAATGAGACTGCTCTGCATACGCAAAACAGCCTCACAAAAATAGACCTATATAAAAATACACGAAGTATCATCAGGTTACAATGTGAGATAATCCAATTTAAGCATACGCAAGCAGGCTGCATATTAAACAGCTTCTTTGCAGGTTTGTTTCATTTTTTGCTTAAACTAAATTATCTTAAAAACATTTCCTCACCTTACACAGCTACGTGCTCTTTCTTTTTATTTCCCTTATACGACCGGTAAATGAATTGTAACATACGCTTCTATAATATTCAATCCTCTTATAACCCAAATTCCCGAAAGAGCTGCTCCTGATACGCCTCATCAGACGCCGCTTTTAAAATATCTTCTATTCGCCCAAGAGCAGATAATTTTAAAGTAAGTTCATTCACACGTTCTTTTCCCTGCTTTATTCCAATCTCTTGACCTTCATTTTTCTTCGCTTCTAATTCTTCTTTCATTAATTCTTCTAACGCCTTACACATCCTTCTCGCCTCCTCAAATTTTTCTTCATTTGCCCGCACAATAATATCCATTACGGACTCATACAATGTGTTTTTCTTATGTTTTTTATAATCTTCGATTAATTCTTCTGCATCTTTCGTACTTTTAAGCTGATTGGTCAAATTCCTAAGCCAAAGGCTTTCTTTCTTAGAAAGCTCACCTGTAACGATAATCTGAATAGGAAGCGTATCACCAATCACATAATAAATTCCTGCATACATTCTTTTAATTTGTAGTTTTCTTTCCTCAGCGATATGTCGAAAAAGCTCCCTTGGATAATTCTGACACACAAAGGAAATCGTCAATTCTTCCAATAAAATCGAGTTTACCGGCGTCCTGTCCGCCTTATAAAAATACGTATACGCATATCCTTTGTAAAAGTCATCAATGCACAGATAGTCATCAGGGCTTTTGTATTCTACAATATTATACCTTCTAAATATCTTTCCTATATTTTTCTTTAGTACCTGTGTTTCCTTCTTCTTAATCAACACATCAATCATCATCGGCTTTGTTCCGAGCACATATTCAGATTTGAATTCCAAATATTTTGCTTCCTCCCCAAATTCAATCTGAATGCCTGCAAAAAATGCCGGATGCCACTGCAATAGCTTTTCTGTCATAAAAACCTCCTTTTCTGTTTTTTCAGGAGGTTCCTATTTAAGGAAACTCCTGCTTACATTATTGTGGATTAAAGCATGAATTTCCCGAATACAGAATTGCTGTTAGATGAACAGGATTATCAGAATTTCCTGTTCTTAGAAATTAAAAAGAAAATAATGCTTTTTATTATTTTATCACAGACTGAGTTTAATAGAAACCATTTTTATAAAAATGAAAGGAATTGTTTAAATTTTATACGCTCTATATACATATTTGAATAAGGCTTTCCAATATTTTGCAAATAATACAAACTAGTCAAGGACTGTTTCAGATACAAGAAAAGCGTCTAACGAATTTCTGTTCCATTAAACGCTTTTCACAAATTGAATTTATAAAGTATACTTGGTTCCACGCCCGTTCCCAATAACTTTAATATATTCTTTCTCCTTTAAGCTATCCATTAATCTTAAAGTTTTTGATTTCGTATATCCCACCATTTTTTGCAATCTTACTGCTTGACAGCCGTCCCTCATTTTCTAAAATATTTATAATTTTTCCTTCATCCTCCGTCACATTATAATGATTATTGATTATAGGCAATGTCACACTTATTACATTATCTGTAATCTCAAATTTAGGCTTTATTTTTGCATCTTTATAAGCAAATAAAATACGCTTTACTCCGGTTCCAAACATTTCTACATAATTCATTCTAAAAAACACGTTTCCTAATATAGGATTTCTCAAACAGGAAATATCACCATTTACATACTCGTCTGCCGTTATTCCTTTCGGTAACCCACCGGGAGATTTTATTTCTATTCTGTCTCGAAACATCAATATACGGATATGAGAATTTATGCTCCAATCCCGATGTATTAAAGAATTTGCAATCGCTTCACGGTAAGCGTTCTCAGGTATTAAGTCTATTTTTTTCGTTCAATTCCGGATATTTCTTCATATTGATAATATCTTTTAATCATACTGACTGCTGCATCGTATTGTTTTAGTACCGATGTTTTTTCGATTGTTTCTCTATCCATAATTTCATTTATCGAATTTCCAAACTGGGCCATATCAATTCCATAGAAATCGTTTTCATCAGAAAGCAATGCTGCTGTATTATTATATTTTTTATCTTTCGTAAACAACCCAAGGGTACGCAAAATATCTTCCGATACAGCCGTTATACCCAATTTTTTCCATTAACTTACTATTCAATTCCTTAAATGCTAAGTCCGCCCTTCCGCAAGGCAGCTCTTCAAAATATAAATTACTTCCTTGCAAAACAAGCTCTTTCAGTTCTGCCTGGTCTGCTTCTATTGATGCTGTATCACTTCTTCTGTATGCACTAACTGTTTTTAAAAAGGTATTTGTAATCGTGGATTTAAACTCTAAATTTTTATTTCCTTCATTTTACTTTCCACCTTTATACGATTTTAGTTATCGTATCATATCAACGCAAAAGGGGCTGTCGCTTTAACGATTAGTAAATCGTGAAGCGGCAGCTTCCTTTTTTCTG